>Ga0209367_1002963_pt1 | contig 22773 bp, 13 predicted proteins | sample WorMetLIZISLAND2_FD_187412 | JGI IMG/M metagenome (GOLD analysis project Ga0209367, IMG submission 187412) | Marine gutless worms symbiont microbial communities from Max Planck institute for Marine Microbiology, Germany - Olavius geniculatus... ... | reverse complement strand
ATATATATATACACTGTGCAGTCATATGCATATTGGTTTTTTCCTATATACACCAACACTATTGGTTCTCGATCGACATATTGGGGGAGCCAATATGTAGGTGAGAATTTCTTCGATTTTCTCGAGTTTGCCTTAGTCCAGAAGAACTTACTGCACACTATTCTGTTTCTTTAGGTTTGATCTCTATGTTTAAATTTACGGAATTCTTATTTTCGCAACGATTCTATGTAAATAAGAATTAGCATTTTCTATAGTACATATTGGGTCTTCGTGAAAATGTGGATTTTCTTTTTTTGTCGCTGCCTTGTTCACGAAGATTATTGATGCTACGTAACGCCGAACGTCTACGTTAATGTCTTTTTATGTTTTCGTCGCCAGCAGAAGTCGTGACAGCAATATAGACATTAGCTTGCCATACCGACATTATTGGTTCGACATGAAAATTTCTAAGTCCAACTCTCGTATATACGGCGACGAGCTATATAGATCTTTAGGCGTGGCAGCCAATCAGAGACGTCCGATCGGTCATGTGACCGTAAAATGTTTAACACATTGCGAATGGTGGCCGAGATGGAAGGTGAGTTTTGCTTTTGCTCTACACTGGCTATGTTTTAAGCATGAGATTTACTGTTAACTTAACAACAGTTACATTCGTCACGCACTCACTTCGGATTCTACTCGAAAATTGTTATTGTATGTGCGACGCCCGCCGCGTCGCCGTTGTCTCGCGGTTAAGGTTGGGGCTAGCCATAGCACACAGCCTTACTATTCAGGTCAAAGTTTATTGCTATTGCTGTTGTAGTCAGCTTGCTACATAGGCTAGGGTTAAGGTAGCTATGGTATGGGTAAGGTATGGGTCTGGTAAAAATTGAATCAGTGGATGTGCGGACTGAGGATCCACAGATGTTATGTCAGAGTTAGGGCTAAGGTTAGGGATATGGCAAAAATTAAGGTTAGGATTAGGATTACGGATAGAGTTTCGATTAGAAAATTACAGCATGTTGTGACAACTCCAGGTCCGCAGTCCGCTTTTTACCCGTAGCCGAGTTCAATAGCGATAGCACTCTGTAATGTAATGCTGTGTGCACAGCTATGGTTAAGCGGTGTGATGAAATACCGCACCGGCAGCACTGATTGCACCGGCAGCAAATTACCGCAAAATAGATGCCAGGACAATTTGCTGCCAGTGTGGTCGGTGCAGCAGGTGCAGTTTTTCGTCTAACCCATACTTAAGGTTGCCAAAAATTGGGAAATGTAAATACCGAAAATTACCTAAGCGGATTGGCTGATGTGCGGATCTACGTCAAAGTTAGGGTTAGGGACTTAAGGTTAAGAATAGGGTTTGGGGATGGTTATAATAGCAAATTATAGCATAATTACAGTATTACTTGTTGTGAGATTCGCTAGAATCTGCACATCCACACTTGGCTTTCTACCAGTAGCCATCATAACATAATGGAGAAAACTATCTACTTTACTACATGGTTATGGTTAGGGTCAGCTTTATGGTTATCCTTATCTAGTTGCTATCTCGTGACCACATGGTCATTTTATCAGTGGTCATTGGTCACGAATTAGGACTTATAACCAACATAACATAACCAGTCTCAAAATACTGCAACGGTCACACATGTCACAACGGCACACAATTCAGTTTAATAAAATCAAGCATGGATGCAACATACAACAGAGCGAAAGCTCTGTTCCACCACCGCCAGCGTCTTATATGTCGATGTGGATGTTGCAGTTTTTTGTAACACCCTTATACAACGTTATTTTCAGAACTCAGACTGAGCAATAAGCATGTGTTTTTTCAATAGTGTTACATATCTCGTATTCACTTATTAGTCCGACCGGAAGCAATAACTTTGGCACTTGACACGCCTCTAGGTGGGGTGTTAACGCAAGTACAACTTTTCGGGGCACCGCCCCCCTTAAATTTTGGAGGGCAAAAACGTGCAAAAATCAGTGCGATTTACGACAGCTTTCGAGTTTGAGCGCAAATATCTCTGGAAGCGATAAAGATAGCGACAAAATCTAAACGGCTTTGATGAGAACAATTCTTTCGGCGTTGAACAAAAAGAAGTGAAATTCCGTCCACTACGAACAAAGTTATAAGCGCTCATGTTGGCCTAACCTAAGTCAACAATGCGCGTTCGGCGTATGCCAATGCATTTGAGTTCAGGCCACGTGACTTTGGTGCCGAGGAAATTTTACCCCCACCCCTAATATCCCCCAGTCGGATTTAGGGCGCCGGGCGGACTCACGTTGGGCTTTGCTCCAAATTTCTAGTTTAAAATTTAGATTTGTAATTTATACCCTAGTGAAATATATTGCATTTGTTTTCTGGAGTCACATTGGCAAACTGTACTTTTATTAATACGTACTTTTGAAAAATGGTTGATATTAATGTTTTCCAAATTTGCAATGTAAACAGAAAATCACTGTTTGGGGTTTGTCATTGTATTAATCAACATTTTTAGCTAAGGTTGGACTGCTAGACTGTATTTAAAGGTAAGTAAAAAATGTGTGTTTTGTATGTGCAGATGTCAAACAAATCAACGGAAATCAACGCGAGACACAGAGCAAGCCAAAACTTGAAACGATTTTTGTTGATAAATTTATAGGTAAATATTTCCATTAATATTAATGTCATTATGTTTGAGGTGCTTTTTAAACAGTGGCACTGTGGCATGTCAAGATTTGGCTGTAGGGAGACGCTTGAAATGTGAGATGTGAGGAGGAGTTTTTTTTCCACCAGAGAAGAGGTCTGGGCGGTGCTTTTTCCCCATAATTTTTTTACACATTTGGACGAAAAGTGTTTTGGCACATTTCTGACATTTTTTTCAGTTACTGAGTAGGCTTCTGGGGGCACATGCTCCCAGTCTCTCCTATGGCTAGATTCGAGTCTCTAAATACTTTTTTGTTGCAGTTTATATAAAGTGTCTAATTTCGGTGTATTTAGTCTGCATCTCTTTATTAGTCCGCTCGTAAGCGATGTCCTTCAGAGTGAACTTTTGTTTAACCGCAACTGTTTTATTTATTTATTCCAAAGTAAAATCTCCAAGCTCCATCGGCCGATCAATGCAAAATTTTGCAGGGTAATCCTAACTATGTTGAGTTTTATAATACCGGTTCAAAATTTCGGGGGCCCTCCCCAAAAAAATTTTAGAGGCCAAAAACGTGCAAAATTTGGCACGATTTCGGATGACTTCAAAGTTCGGCGGCATATATCTCTGGAGTGAATAAAAATATTTAATATCGGAGAAGTACATTTTGTACCAGGATTCTTCCGCGTTGGGTGAAAAAAGTTCGGTGAACTTAAGTCCACTAATCACAGAGATCTAGTGGTAAAATCGTACCCATTCAAGTCAACTTTTCCAGAAGACCATATTTTCGACCCTAAGTGGTGCTGCGCTCCCAAATTTTTACACACGCTAAAAAATGGGATCATTTTTACAATTTTCTAAAGACGTGTCAAAAAGTGGCTTAAAGTTTAGTGTATTAGGCGCAAGATCTTTGGAGCAAGAAAGAGTAGCCTTATGAAACTTTTTCCATATGACATGCCGCTCGATGGGAGTGATAACGGAGTACAACTTTTTTGGGGAGGGGCACCGCTACCTTAAAATTTGAAAGGGCAAATAATGTCCAAAATTTAGTACGCTTTGTGACAACTTTTAGATTTGACTGCGAATATCTCTAGAATGCATAGAGATATCGACAGGCAGTAAACGGCATTATCAGCCGCAATTCCTGCCGCATTAAACCAAAAAATTGGGTAACTTTGGTCCACTAACTCCAGGAATCAAGCGGCTAATGTTTACGTGCCGTGAGTCGTCAGTGCACGTTGTGCGTATGCTAATGCATTTGAGTTCAGGTCACGTGATTTTGCTACAGGCAATTTCACTTTTCCCTGAATCCCCCCCATTTAAACTCAGGGCGCCGTCTGGACTCACGTTAAGCTCTGTCCCAAATTTTTAGTTTTTTTTGTCTCTGCCAAGATACTTTAGTAAATGGTGCAAATATTGTGTTAATGACTTCTTTTGTCTATGTGCTCAACAGACGTTAAATGCTGATAACACTAAAATGGGTAATGCAAAGGACATTCGACTCAGTCAAAGCAGTTTTCGTAGGAAAATATTTTTTGGCCGCACCTTATAGCTTAGACATAAAACTTCTAAAAAAATCCAAAAAGAGCATTATGGACAGTTTTAAATGGCCCGATATTTTTGAGCGTTAAATGCTAATAGCTTTAAAATTGTTAATGCGGTACATTTGCATGTACCCAGGACAGCTCGGATATGATTCTTGGAAATTTTTTCAAAGAGAAAACATAGCCAGGGTCACATGACCCCAGAATTTTAAAATTAATTTTTGGCCAACAATTTGGTCAAGTATGGTACGATATGTCGTCTTTCTGTCGTCATTGTCTGTTGTCTGTAATATATGTATTAAACCATAAGCCACAGCTTGTATCAGAAAAAATTATTACAAATTAATTAACCTGGTGTGACGGCTCTGCGCTTGCAAAATTGTAGTGATTTAATGCATTCGGAACATTTTAAAATTTGGTGTTATACTCAGGGAGGGTAAAAAAAATGTGCACTTCTAACCAATAAGTCGCTGCCACTTGCCTTGTCTCACAAACGGTGAGTGATAGTGACAAGGTTGCTATTGTTTACTCATGGAAAGTCGCATAAGCCCTTTTAAATGACATGAAAAACATTGATCTTAAAAAGTCATTATGCACTCTGCTATGCCAATTGTGCCAATAAAATATTGTGGCTAAACGGTATATCGTAGGGGTCGGCAATGGTATTGTTGGATAGGTCGATGTCGACTTAGATAGGTTGTCAATAGTAACCATGTCTCCATCTGTAGCGGTTTGGCTGCAATTGCAGTTGTTGCCTGCAGCAGTCACACATGTGTCAGTGTGACAAATTTCAGTATAATATTTTGACATTAATTGTAGCATTTAATGTAGCAGTGTATGTGGTTGCAGTTATTCTGCAAAATTGCTTTTTTGGCGTAGCCACGAGCGGAAGTTGGACTTTAGTGAAGAACCAGAGTAAAAATCATTTTTGGATATAGGTGGTTTGCTCATTTCAGTTCACTCTAGCATTAGCTGGGTTTTTTATGGTAAAAATCTTTCACAATAATATGCACTTTTGCCAGCACTTTCTAGTTTGTTTATTATTTTTGCAGAAAACGAGCAGTCAGTGCAGTCTACAGTTTGCTCAAAAGTTACTTTTTGTTGGAATGTACACATCTGTTGGATTTCGCACAAAAATAAGCAAATGTGGTGAGTAGCTTTTGACTTTTTTAACTTTTGCAAATCTATGAATATTTGGCATGTTGGCAGCTACAACCAAGTTTTTGCCGGTTTAAACAATTGGCATGGCAGAAATCCAGTGCTGGTCTTAAGCTTTGGTCTAAGAATTTGCTTCACTTTTTGCACATATTACACCTTTAGGTAGTCTAGGTAGTCATTTATTTTGCTGAAAATGTTGATCATTATGATAAAAGTGTGTGAAATCTGATAAAATTTTGGTTTTCGGTTTTTTTTAAAAATACCGAATTAACATGGCCTCAATGTGGCCTTTGAAAACCGAAAAGTTTTTGAAGTTTGGTTTTTGAAAAGCGAGCTATCATTTTTGGTTCGTTTATCCAGATCTTTGTCCTTTTGGTGTGGAGAACTTGAAGTTGGACACAACAATGCGATACTGCTATAATAAAGGGGACTACATCTGATGTAAATTAATGAGAATTGTGGGTGAATTTCTGGAATAGTGGCTGGCATAATGTAACATGTGTTGTTATTTGCAAATTGTTAAAACTGGAGTGATGTAGTAGTCAGGTCATGGGTTTTGTTGATGAAAAAATGTTTCAAACCATAGAGTGTGCTTGATAATGGACATAGATTATTCACAAATTACATTGTACTTGCAATGTTTGTAAAATTGTCACAAATCTGGCATAAATTTTATGTGTATGATATGACTATTATTTAGATACTTATTATTGTTAATTTTTGTTACATTTAATTAGTGTAATTGCTATTTCAAGAAGATGCGGGTCAGCGGTCCGATGCTATCGCTGACAATTAACCAGTCGCAGAGCCACATTGTGAGGCCAGTACCGATGCTGACGGTCCATTGATCAATCAGTTGGCAGACTTTCCATTGCTGAGTCTCCATATGTCACTGCCCAGGTAACAGAAGTCTTCAACATATTCATTTACGGCTATTACTGCTGTATCATTCTCTTAGCTATTGGTGATGCTTTGCACACAAGATTGCACAAAATTTCTCTAAACGTTGATAATAGTTTAATAATCATTTGATTGATTCAACATAGATTGATTTAACATAGTGCTTCATTTAATCAACGAAGTTACTCTACAGTGGGTCCTGTTAGTACCGTGATGGGTGACTGTCTACGGGCAGGTATACCATCTCGGTATGAAGCCAGTCACCTAGGTCGACTCAGCCTTTTACCCTCTGTAGCATTGTAAAATGAGTATTAGTTTTCGGGCTGAGTAGCAATAAATGGCGATGGTTAGTGTAGTACTTGCAGCTGTCTACAGGCGTATCTGAGTTTCAGATCGATGGGTCTGGTCCAAAGGTCGGCAGCCGCCTGGCGCTCATTCGTGCTGCTGTGGCTAAATGAACCGCGTGAACTCTCACAGTGGCAGTTCACTGCTACCGTGGCACACCATAAACATTGTTGCGGCTATTACTAATAATATTAATTTGCTGCTTAAAATCGTTCACGATCTATCGTGTCACCCGATATGTACATAGTGTCTTGAAAAAAAATTCCCAACATTACTGCTTGTAATTTAAAGCATGAGTATTAGATTTTATTTATTTTGGTGCAAATATTTCGAACACAACCGGCCGTCAAAGACCATTCATGTTTTCACCTCACTAAACCTTTTTCTCTGTACTACCTGAATAAACCAAACAAACAAAATGTACATTGCAATAAACAACAAAAAACGTTAAAAAACATTCCTGACATTAATGATTTTAAATCACATACCGCTTAGCATATTTACCTGCGCCAAGGAGGTAATGTTTTTGCCGGTATTTGTTTGTTTGTCTGTGTGTTCGGGAGATAACTCAAAAAGTTAAAGACGGATCTTTCTGAAATTTTGCGGACATGTCGGGCATGGCATAAACTACAAGTGGTTAAATTTTGCGCGTGATCCGTCAAAAATCCTGGATTCTGGATCACTTTAAAAATTTTGTTACCATTGCTTTAAATGGGTCATATAGGATATCGCTGTTGTCGCTATGGTGCTGGCACCTGGCGAACAACATGGCGTTGAATCAAGGTTTTTTAGGTCACATAGAACTAGGTTAATGTAGAAAATGCAACTATAGTTTGAAACGCACTCAAAACTTTCGCTTGTTTGTTTTCGTCAGACAAGCAGTGTCGAATCAATAGCCTTGGCGGAGAAACCTGCGGGCTTTGACTGCTTTTTAGTTTATAAGTATTTTTTACAAAAAGTACTCATGACACAATTGGCCATAAAATGACCATTTACATTTTTGCATCACCCAGCATCTGTTTTTGCACTAACTAAAGAAAACAGAAAAAGTAAAATGTGCATCAAATGAAAAAAATCAGTAAATTTCATTTCCATATCTGTGATCTCAACAACCCTGACATCAGTGCATTTGATTACACTGTTTGTGGTCTGATGCTATCTATGTCTATGAACTTAAAATGACCAGTTGATTATTGATGTTGCAGCTGCAAAATTAACACAATGCTACCAATGTGTTTTCGTATACACAAAGAGCAATTATTTTGGATTTTCATTGTATGCAGTTAGATAAGTTGACAATCAAATAAACTGCCAGTCAAAGTGAGAGAAATGTGGACAAATTATATGTATTTTATCAGCGTTATTCTGAACAAGTAATAGTACTACTTTGGATAAAAATGTAATATTTTGCTTTTTTGGCTTTAGCTTGGTAGTGCATAAACAACAAGAAATTTGAGCTATTGCTCACGAGATGTGCGAAAGCCTATAGCAGTTCAAATTGTTTTTGTCTATCTTCAGCCATTTCGTCGCAATTCGCTTTTGAAATGAGCTGCAAATTGCAAAAAACAATGAAATTCCTTATATTTGAAGTTTAGGGTATGTCTACATCATCATTGTTAATAAGACTAAAAAGCTGGTTACTAGGGCTTGTTGTGACAGGCGGCATATTTATGCCTATCTGCAGCCATTTTCATGGTAGACTTCCAACAATGGTAAAATAACGACTTTTATGGGGTACCGCAATTTGATGCCCTTATGCGCAGGTTTCTTTGAACGTAAAAGGTCGAGACTTGGACTGTTGAAATCTACGTTTAGTGCTGAAAAATTTATATGCAGCTAGTTTTGGCTTATCTGTAGGGAATTTGGCACAATTCGCTCTTGAAATGTGTCTCTCAGCCCAAAATCGCCAAAAAATTCATAAAAACCCATTTTTTTGTTCATCGTCATGTGACGTTTGCCCCCAACGCAGCTGAGTCGACTTAGCTAAGGGGTTTACAACAATCTCGTAGAGGTCGGGTGGGTCCTTGATTTAACCTAGACGTAGGACTGAAGGCCTTTAGTTTTGATTTAAATTTGTAACTATTAAGTACTATTTGTTTATAATAAAGGTGACTAATTGTGAAAGAGTAATCCTAAAGTAACTCCCAGAGTAATCCGCCGGAGTAATTTATTAAAATAATCCGTCAGAGTAATCTGCCAGAGTAACTCCGGAGTAAACGTAAATGACAAAACAAACACGAGATTTTATTGTGAATAAAGTCGAAATTTTACCGATTAATATTTAATAAACTTTAGACCCAAAACAGACAATTCGTGGCGATAAAAAGAGTCCAATCGACGTTTACAAGCAATACACACTCAAAGGAAAGTTCTATACTTTATCATATGCAGTCAAAAAGAAAGTCCTACACTTTATCACGCCACTTAACAGCATTTTAGCAGTTCTTGCAGTTAGATAGCGGTCAAAACGTCGTTACACGCGAAACACTCACACACAAAAAAGTCCCGTGCTCTGTCATCAATTTGACAGCATTTTAGCAGTTCGTACAGTTGAAAAGCTATCAAAACAAAGCCTACACGCGAAACACACCTTTTTCGCTGGTGGCGGAAGTATGTGACATCCTAAACCACTCCGACAGCAATCTAACTAACACAACTCTTCGACAAATCACCAAAACTAAAGCCGAAGCATGAGCAAGAACAACAGAGAAAGAGAGAGAGAGCAAGAGGCTTCTCTCGGGCTACCCGGCCATTTTATATCCCGCTTAACTCGGAGTAATCCATAAGGTCAAAGAGTAGGTCAAATAGAGTAACTCTGACCAATCACAACTTAGTTATCTGGGTCAGTTTGAACAAGACAACCAGAGATGCGCGGAATGGTAAATTTAGAAATATTTAGTTATTGAAATAAATAAATGATGTGCTGGGGCCTACCTAACTGTTACACCCTCTTCTCTTTTAATAGAAAAGTTCGATACTTCAAACTTGTAAAAAAATAAACAGAAAAAGTGTAAAAAACTAAAATTTAAAAAGTCGCGCATCACTATATTTACTCATAATCACACAATATTCAAACACTTAAACAAAAGTAAAACATAAGCTAGTTAAACTTCTTAACATCAGTTACATTACTCGGCTACAGATCAATAACCATAATCTTGTTACTGCAAAACTTAAGCACAAAACCTACACTGGGCTGTTACCTAGAAGATTACAAACATAAGACAAGGGGAAATATTTGATGCAACAACATCAGTGTGGGTAGAGCAGCTGCAAGTGATTTTACGGGGCACAGTAGCACACTCAGTCTAGTACCAGTTTAGGATTCATTTAGTATTTACCACCAACGTCGGACACACTTCCTAGTGCTCACAAGCAACAAGTCAACTCACATGGCGAGTACTTATCTAGCACTAAACCGCCGTTAAACTCAAACGTGTCTCTGTAATACTCAGGTACAAGACCCTCCCTGAGTTGTCACCTAAGAGATTACAAACAGGAGACAAAGGGGCACACATCGGTAAACCAATATCAACATAAAACAACGTCAGCAAATCTACTGGGCACAATATCTTACTCTCATAGAGGTCAAGGCCAGTGCAAAACCAAACTAGTGGTACCCTCCGGGTTCCTACTTGGACTTTCATAGGACGCTCAGGTTTAACACCAACATGACACATAATCATAGACTCCTTGGATCTTGGGGCACAACATTTCCCATCAACATGGGGCATGCCATCCAATACTGACAAAGGATAAACAAGCAAACTCACTTGGCGAGTGCCAGTCCAGCACAAAATCGCCTCTAATTTACGAACATGTCTATGCGATAACTCAGGCACAATACTTCCTGTGGGATGCTACCTAAAAGATATCAAAACATAGACTCACAGTTTTAAGGTGAAACATATGCAATTAATCCTACTGGACACAGTAGCACTCTCTCGTAGAGGCCGGTACCAGTTTAGGACAAAACGTAGTCAGTGGTACCTTTCGGAACCCTACTTGGGACTCTCTCACTAACATAGAGTCTTTAGGCCTAACACCAACATGAGACATATTTCCCACCAACGTGAGGCATAGCACAACGAGACACTATCCCCAACTGCAAGGGTCAATTTTCACTACTCACAAGGACAAACAAACACATTCACATGGCGATTGCTAGTTAAGCACCAAACCGCCTTAAACACACAAACATCTCGGTGGCAACTTAGGTACTAAACCCTCCCCGGGTTTTTACTTATAATATTACTAGGACAAGAAATATCTAGAAAAAATCAGAACACAGAAACACATCTTAGCACATCAACTTCTACACTCATAAATCAACACCACAGACTGTCTCTGAGTCAACCCACAGCAATCATCATTACTGTCAGGAGGGTTACTACAATGCTAACTCAATCAATTAAAAAAACGTGAGATCATTAAAACACTGAATGCATAGATGTCAGCACGTATCCATGCATAAAATGTCACACTTATTTGCAGACACTAACATCAACATCCAAATGCAAATAACAAAAAACAAACTCACAAATCAACACAACTAACTGTAACTCAGTCAACTTACAGTAATTATTGTTACTGTCAGAAAAGTTATTAACGTGTCATAGCTAACAAAATCAAGTTTTTTTAAAATAAAACTCAATTGTGAGATCATGAAAACACTGCATGCATAGATGTCAGCATGTATCCATGCACAGAATGTTTCACTGGATTTACAAACACTACTAATAATCACAGGTAGCTAGCAAGGGGCAAGAAAGCCAAATCCCTGAGACTATAAAAGGTTTGCATACCCCAAAACTGCCTGTAACTTATGGTAATTACTCTGATTGGCTGGGCAACCACCAAAAACAACACTCAACTCTCAGCAATAAACACATCTACCTATACATGCACAAGCAATCACAGGTAGCTAGCAAGGGGCAGGGAAGCTAAACCCTGAGACGAAACGTTGCCCGCATACCCCAGAATTGACCGTACGACACGGTAAAAATCACTTAATAGACTAACTTATTCTCCACGCATAAGTTTGTGACATACTCATGCACGGAAAGCAAAAACATTTTACACACACTTAAACACAAAAACACAACCTCTTACTCACAAAAACACAAAAAAATTACTTAATAACTTACCAAGTTAGCGAAGAGAGCACCAACGGTAGGAGAATTACAGAATTACTGGAAATATTACCAAAACAGGCAAGGACAACACTTTAAAAAAGCTGTTAGCCACGGGACTATGAGCTCTGGGCCGCTCAGAGTCTAACTGTCACATTAACCATGCACAAGTATTTGCATTTACCCGAGCATGAAATGACAAAAACACAATTTACAAACATTTACACCAGCAATTACGGCAATAACTCTCGTCATATGAGAAATCACCAAAAGCTGACAAACATACCACAAGTCTAAAATTACAATCACTTAATGACAATGGAAAATGTGGGATTTACACATTTTTAGAAAATATTCACAGGTAGCTAGCAAGGGGCAAGGAAGCTAAACCCTGAGGCGATACGTTGCCCGCATACCCCACAACTACCAAATAATGTGGTAATTGTTCTCGTCAGATGAGAAATTACCAGAACATGAAAACACAACATTCAAAACTCAGAAATCGATACATGCACAATTTGCAGATCAACTGTTCTGCATCTCTCAACTAGTGTCTTTCACAAAAACACCAAAGCTAAGATTGTTAACAATCTACGGTTACAACAGTAAGTACAATGCAGTGTCGATGCATCAATATTTACCATCAGTATACAGTTCTTGTCTCTTTATCACAACCTCTACAATTCAGCCATTCAAATTCAAACAGTTCTGACAAGTACATAACGCAGCACATTTCATTGTACTAGTGTTACAGCGCATCCTGTGTCTCACGAAAAGCAACAGCAAGACAGGGAAAATTCTTATGAACGTAAGAAAAAAGCAGGAGAAAGCTAGTACTGTTCAATGAAACGCTTGGGAGCACGGGTTTGCCTTTTTGGTCGAGCCACCCTTTTTTCATCACTCCCGTACGAATCATCACAAGCTCCTAGTACCGACTGTGAAGCTTCCCGCCCCGGGGAAGGCGGTAAGGAAGAAACGGCTGGTCTCGGTGCCGCACTCGGCAGCTCTGGCTCCGATTCTGTTCCAAAACACTTACGGAGCTTGTCTACGTGACTAACAAAAGGTTTGCTGCGCGGTGAACGTCTCAACAGGTAGTTTACGGGTGACAGCACTTTTTCTACCACAAATGGACCTGTGTATTTTTTAGCCCATTTTTCGGATCGCCCCTAAAAGCGCCGAGGGTTGAAATAGTACACAGCCTTCCTTACTTCAAATGACTTTTGTTTAACCTGCATGTCATAGTACCGCTTGTTACGGTTAGCAGCAATATGCAAGTTTTCCCTGACAACATTGTAAGCCTTTTGCATACGGTCGCGGACAAACTCAACAAAGTCGTCGTAGCTAGTCTCTGCCTGGGGCTCAACAACGCCATACACGATGTCGGCAGGTGTGTTAGCTTCGCGCCCAAACATCAGATAGTTGGCCGAGTAACCAGTGGACTCACTCGAAGAAGCTCTCAGTGCTGAAGCAACATAAGGCAACATTTCATCCTAGTCAGTCTGATGATCCGAGACGACTTTACCCAAAATTGTATTTACAGTACGATGCTGTCTCTCAATCTGAGCATTGCAGGATGGATGGTAAGCACTTGTGCGCAGCTTGTCGATGTGTAACAACTGGCAAACTTCACGAATAACCTGGCCATCCACCTCACCTCCGCGGTCACACAAAATCGACAGTGGCGCCCCCATCCTACAGAACACTTTTTCCACTAAAACTCAGGCAACGGTGAGAGCCTCCTTGTTTCGAATTGCGAAAATTTCTAACCACTTGGAAAATACATCGACAACGGTACAAATGAAGACATTGCCTCGTTTTGACCGAGGATGTGGGCCCGTCAAGTCTATTGATAGCCTCTCCATGATCGCCCCTACCCTTGTAGGCTGCAGAGCTCCCTGTCGAGGTAACTTGCCTCTAAAATACCGACTGCATCGAAGACACCGCTGGTAAAACCGGCAGACGTCAGCATTCCAACCCCTCCACCAGGCTCTTCGACCGACCTGGAAGATTGTTTTGCCAACTCCGACATGGCAACCAGTCAACCCTGCATGCACCATCTCGATAAAGTCATTACGCAAGACCTTGGAAACTAAAAGCTGCTGACTACATGGTCGTCCCTGGCGGTCAAATATAACACAAAAGAACACTCCGTCACGAACAATCAAACGTGTCCACTGCGACCAATAGAACTTTATCTCGGCATTCTCTGTTCGGACCACATCAAACGATGGCTGGTCTGACTGCTGCAGTCGTAGACGCACGACTGGAGCCAACTCAGGGTCTTGAACCTGCAACTCGGCCAGTTCTTTCATTGAACGGACAGCCTGCGTGTCTGGAAATAGAGGGGTTTCAGTTTGGCTGACAACCCGAACCTTTCTACAAGTCTCCGCCCCATTCTCTGAATTATTATCGACCGGATCAAACTCAGCATCCCGAATCTCAGCTGAAACAATCTTCTCGCACTGCTTGCAGACATGAGGTCTACGCGAGAGAGCATCAGCATTTCCATGCTTTTTCCCACTGCGATGCTGGACCTCAAAATCATATTGCTCAAAAAACAACAACCACCTGGCAGTCTGTGCCAGGGGTACAGACGTCTTTCTAAGCCACTGAATGGCTGAATGGTCGGTCCGCACCACAAAATGTCTGCCCATAAGATAAGGACAAAACTTTTTGAGGCCAAAGACCACAGGCAACAATTCTTTTCTCGTGACACAATAGGCTCTTTCCTGCTGAGTCAGAGTTCGAGAAGCAAACGCGATGACTCGTTCCTCCCCATTCTGAATCTGGGACAGGACTACACCCAGTCCAAGGTCGCTAGCGTCGCTGTCGAGGTAAAAACAGCCATCAGTTTGTGGAGTACCCAATACAGGAGCTTGCACCAGACAAGATTTCAGCTTGTCAAAAGCCTGCAGCTGGGCCTCAGTCTAACAAAACGATCTGCCTTTTTTCGTCAGCTCGTACAACGGCTCTGCAATAAGACTGAACGACTGTATGAATTTACGGTAGTAAAAACAAAGTTCGAGAAACGACCTCAGCTTACGTAAAGTGCAAGAAACCGGCCATTTTTCGACTGCAGAAGTTTTCTCAGGCTGCACCTCCACCCCTGCCTCTGAGATTACATGCCCCAAAAAGGAAATGCGACGCTGAAACATGTGACATTTCTTGGTATTAATTTTCAGATTTGCATCTTTCAATCGCCTCAGAACTTCACCCAACCGCTCTCTCAATATCTCAACGGAAGGCCCAAATACCACCACATCGTCGAGATAGACAAGGACAGAATAGTAGTTGAGGCCACTGAACACAAGATCCATCAAACGCTGGAAAGTGTCTGGCGCGCTTGACAACCCAAATGGCATTTTCCGATACCTGAACAATCCACGCCTCGTTATAATGGCAGTCTTGTCTCTATCATCCACTGCTACCGGGATATGATACCCAGCACGAAGATCAATAGTGCGAAACCAAGCAGCACCATGCAAAGCATCTAGCGTCGCCTTTATGTTGGGAAGAGGGTAGCTATCATTGTAAGTGCATGCACTGATCCCGCGGTAATCACAACAGCAACGGATCTTGCCATTCTTACGACGAACAATGACGATATTTGACGCCCATGGACCCTGACATGGTTCCAGAATGCCATGATGTAACAGCTCATCTATGTGTTTATCAACAGCATCATTATAAGCAGTCAGATGTCTACGCAAGAGCTGCCGAATTGGGGGATGGTTCCTAGTCTGCACACGATGCTCAATAAGATATGTCTCCCCTACATCCAGATCTGACTTTGACATAACATCCTCATATCGTTCAAACAACTGTCTGATAGCTTTACGCTGAGACTCTGTCAGTTCCTCAGGCATAGTTTGCATTAACTCTGGAATGGGGTCAATGACTTCAGTTTCGGTCATGGCAGTGGACGAAGACTGGGTCTGAGCTGGCACAGGGTCAGGCTGGACACTGGCAGCGGAGACATCAACTCGTGAAAGCGTACCCAAGCACGTGTCACCCCGAAAAAACATATGGTTCTGGAGTCGTATTTACAACGTGCACTGCAATGCCATGATGTCGGTCACGTAATAACGTACTGGCAGCAAGAACACCTGGGTGCAACTGCTTGGCCTCTAACAACCAGTCATCCGCACGAGAAACTGCCACTACATCCAAAGTGAAACGAGCAGGGACATTAATCTGGGAGCGAAATGGCACCACAACATCACCACACAAATGCACTTGCCTACAAGTCTGAGGGGCCTTTTTCCTTTGGAGTGGTATCAACACCCCATGCATGAACAGTGCATTATTGGTAAAATCCCAACAAACCTGGTTTTCCTGCAGCCAGCCAAAAGAAAGCATTGGTTCCCGAATGTCGGGGGTTACAAACATCCTGATTACAGAATTGTGCCCCCAATCGTTACGGGTAACTCAACTGTGCCGAGGATATGCATCAGTGATCCATTAGCGGCAAAAAGTTTTTTCGAACTCGGCTGCACATGCCTCTCCCCAACAAGGGAAGGAGGGAGAAGATTAAGTTGACAGCCTGTGTCGATCAGGGCCAGGTGGCATTTCCCGTCAATGATTATGTCAATGTACACATACTCATCTTTGATCTTGGTACCCGCCCTTCGGGTCACAAAAGTATCTGCTGTCGGAGCATTGTTTTGTTCCCTTGGACCGCTCACACCAGTTGCTTGACCTGGGCGATTCCCATAACGAACAGGCTGGTTATTAACTTCATTAAATGGGCATAATACGGCAATATGCCCAAAATCATTACAAATGTAACAACCTCGTCTCCTCGGTCGTGATGTAGGAGTTTGGCTGCTGGGGGAGGGTTGTTTCTGAGACCCACCCACAGGATGTGAACTCGCCTCCGGCGGTAAAAAAGTCGGTGCAAGAGGCGAATTCACCATCTGTGCCTGCACGGGCACGGTGGTTTGCTGTTGCTGATTACTCATAACATAATCATGCAATGTTTTAAACTCAGACTGCATCTGATCTAGCTTCTGCAAAAACTTAGACAACGACACGTAAGCATTACCACTACGTTGACCAGTAGCAACATTACGTGCATACTTATCACGTTCTTTTTCGTGGCGATTAGACTTAGTTTGCTTATCACGGCCGGCCACTGCAGCATGTATAGCCTCAAGTTTTAGGGCCGAGCTGAGGGCTTGGTCCAATTTTGCCACTTCCTTTTCCCGAAGTTTGAGGGCCAAGTTTGAGTCCAAAGCCTTAATAAAACATTTTTTCATAATTGCCTTCTTAGCCGCAGAAGTTGGGCCTGGGTACCCCATAGTTGACAACTTTTAATATCAGCATACAAAGTACTCAACGACTCATTCGGCTTTCGAACCCGAGCTCTGACCTCTGTGCGGTATTTTTCAGTGAGGTCATAACCACCAAAACGATCCGCCAAAGTTTGCCACAGCCTCGGGAGATCTTCGACATCTGTAGGGTCAGAATCCCACATTACATTAGCAGCAGTTGAAGTTGAACAAGCCTTTAGCTGAGCCAGTTGGTCACTGTCTGACCATTTGTTGTATGCTGCTGCATTATTGAATTGGGCTTTGAATGTCATAAACGGTATAGACATGCCGTCATATTTTGGCAAACGAATGACAGAATATCTCTTGGGTTTGTCACCCTCAGAGTCAGAGCTAGATGAGCGAGCCCGGTGTCCCTTTTTCTTTCGGGGTTCCTTCTTACAAAGGGTGGCAGGCTTATCTTTCTCAGATTTAACCACAGCATCTTTGGGTAAACACACATCATCACAAGTTCTAGGTTCACTCTTTGCAGTTACAGAATGAACAAGGTTATTACTCAAATGATTGACAACATCAATAGATTTCTGACACACATTATTAGTGCTAACATTTACGCCAACATTAGCCAACGGTTTAGATTCAACAAAGTCATGCACATCTTTGGCAACCGCCATGCTACTGCTATCATCAACAACAAGCAAATTTGACAAAGTGTTTACAGCTACATCGGCTCTTTGACGAATGACACATGCAGCTGATGAAGAACGCTGATCGTGATTCGCATTTGACACATGTAACATTTGCTCAGCTGCTCTATTGACCATTGCTGGTTTCGCCAAAATATCTGACGCTCGGGGCCTACAAACATCTTCGGTGGCCGTCAGCGGTGGCCGCTCATAAATAAGGGCTTTAACACGATGGCGTCTGACGCCAAATTTTGGGGGCACTGCTCTAACCAAAAACCTCGAGCTGGCCGGAGAAAGATAATCAGCACCCAGTCTCTTCCCCGGCTCAGCTTTGAACGCATCAGACGGTTGAGGTGCAGAATCTGACGATTCGCAGTCGGAACGACTTGATGACGCCGAACTGTTGTGTTTACAGCCTGGAACAGTCAGCTGCGTAAACGAAAGCTAATAAGGCAACGTCGACAGCAGCGGTTCGATTGTCGCTGTGTCAAGTCCAAGTTCGCCCAGCAAATCATGGCTGACGTTCCGATCGCCTGTCCGCTTGCTCCGCACTGATTCGTACACCAGCCGTTGATGCACTCCGACAGACTCTGGCGACGTTGCTCGCCCAGACATATGATGGCGATAACGTGCTACTTCAGCTGCTCCGTCCGATGCGCTGGCCCTTGACTGACATCGTGCTCTCCTCGTTCGGAACAATTCTTGCTGTTTCCTCACAAGCACAATTTCACAGTCAATAGAATCATCATCAGACAACAATGCGTTATCACGACAACTAACATTAGACTTAATACTAGAAGCCTTCATATGCTGGGCCTCGGCCATCTCGAAGTCGACCAATACCCTTTACAAATCTTCACAATCAAAAAAGAGGGCTTTATGTTTTTGCCCTACGAGCGGGCGCCAGTTGTGACGTTTGCCCCAAACGCAGCTAGATCGACTTAGCTGAGGGGTCCACAACAATCTCGTAAAGGTCGGGTGGGTCCTTGATTTAGTCTAGACGTAGGACTGAAGGCCTCTAGTTTTGATTTAAATTTATAACTATTAAGTACTATTTGTTTATAATAAAGGTGACTAATTGTGAAAAAGTAATCCTAGAGTAACTCCCAGAGTGATCCGTCGGAGTAATCCACCAGAGTAATCCGCCAGAGTAACTCTGGAGTAATCCCGCAAAGTAATCCGCAGAGTAACTCTGCCAGAGTAATCCGCCAAAGTAACTCCCAGAGTAATCCGCCGGAGTAATCCTACAGCAACTCTACTAGAATAATTAGCCTAGATGACAAAACAAACACGAGATTTTATTGTGAATAAAGTCGGAATTCTACCAATTAATATTTAATAAACTTTAAACCCAAAACAGACAATTTGTGGCAATAAAAAGAGTCCAATCGACGTTTACAAACAATACACACTCAAAGGAAAGTTCTATACTTTATCATATGCACTCAAAAAGAAAGTCCTACACTTTATCACGCTATTAAACAGCATTTTAGCAGTTCTTGCAGTTAGATAGCGGTCAAAACGTCGTTACACGCGAAACACTCACACACAAAAAAGTCCCGTGCTCTGTCATCAATTTGACAGCATTTTAGCAGTTCGTACAGTTAAAAAGCTATCAAAACAAAGCCTACACGCGAAACACACCTTTTTCGCTGGTGGCGGAAGTATGTGACATCCTAAACCACTCCGACAGCAATCTAACTAACACAACTCTTCGACAAATCACCAAAACTAAAGCCGAAGCATGAGCAAGAACAACAGAGAAAGAGAGAGAGAGCAAGAGGCTTCTCTCGGGCTACCCGGCCATTTTATATCCCGCTTAACTCGGAGTAATCCATAAAATCAAAGAGTAGGTCAAATAGAGTAACTCTGATCAATCACAACTTAGTTATCTGGGTCAGTTTGAACAAGACAACCAGAGATGCGCGAAATGGTAAATTTAAAAAATATTTAGTTATTGAAATAAATAAAGGATGTGCTGGGGCCTAACTGTTACAGTCATCCAAGGTCATTGAATTCGGTAGCAATTGAGAGCCAGTGTACGACTTCTTATTAGTGATTTATAATAACATAGGCCCTATCTCGCACCGTTTTTGACTGATCCACCCATGTGACAAACGGACAGACAGACAGAAAGACGGACGGACAGAATTGCGATGGCTAAAACACGCTAAAGCAGTAGCTGTTTTGCGCGTAAAAATTACGTGAAATGAAAGACTAAATAGTCGTTTGATGGTTAGTTGTATCAGAAATGTTCGTGCCAAATTTTTTTGGAATCTGGTAATCTGTTTTCAAGAAATAATTTATGATGCATTTGATCTTTTTTGAGACTGAGTGTATATATACTGTATATAAATTTAAACTCCTATTCATACTGGTTCTTAGCTAGCTTTATATACAGACACTATTAGTTCTTACCTACATATTGGCTCACCTTATGGTTAACGATTGTTATTGGCTTGCGGCTGTGATAAGATTAAATGTACCATAAATTAGAAAAGTATGAATAATTAACTGCCTTTCTTCTATTGACACCACTGTAAACTCAATCAAGTTGCAGTCAATAATGTTGGGGATTTTTTTGATATGCAGTGTATATATATTGTATATAGATTTAAACTGATATGCATACTGGTTCCTTATTTGCTTTATATATAGACACTATTGGTTCGTGGCCTAATGCCTACATATTGGCTCTATTAATGGCTAATAACGGTTATTGGCCTCCTGCTGCAGGTAATTTTACCATAAATTAAAAATGTATAAAAAGATTAACTGTTTTTTTTCCATTGACACCAATGTAAGCTTAAGTGTCACATGCGAAAATCACCAGAGCTGTTTTAAAGTTGATGCTTATTTTGCAGACATAGCTGGTTAAGCAGCATCAGCATTCATGATTAGTTATTGATTGTTTATACAACAATTTGTTGACATTGACCTAGATTTGCTAGTTATTTAAAATTGACATGGGTAAGGTTTTTTGGAGAACAGTGTATATTTATGAGTTTGGCACTGAGGCTGCCTCTGCGTGCATAGTGCATAATTTTTTCTAAATATTACTTAAGTGCTGCTGCTGCATAGTGCATGCTGTTTGCGAGATACCAATAGCACATATTAGTGATAATTGTTACAGCATCGATGCCATTGGCGATGTCAATGTTCGACCGGTCGCTGAGCAACATCATAAAGCCAGCGTCGACGTAGCAGTTTGATCAGTAGCAGAGCTGAACATTCTTCTTGCTATCATGCACAACGATGTCAGTGCCAGTAAGGACGTTCGACGAATCACAGAGCCACCCAGTCCTCGGCCAATTGCACGCCATGCTGCCAGTGCCTACATATGCTGACATACAACCAATCACTTCGTGTGGGTCCGGGGATTTAAAATAGTCCCACTCTGGTTTTGGCCAGATGGGGTAACAAGTGCTTGAGCCAGGTTTTTAGCTTTGTATTGGTACAGTTAAATTGTGCATGTGTGTTTTTTGTTAGTTATCAATAATGTTTGTGTGCGTTTGTATGTAGGTATCAGCGCATTAGAGATTTTGACGATAATTCGCTATATAAATTTACATTTGACATTGACATTGACATGTAGTTTATTACGGTATTGTACTATCGGTTTTGTGTTGGTTTGATTGATTTTTGTTGTTAATTTTTTGTTGTTCATACCAGTGCAAATTATTGCTGGCAGACAATCTCCGAAATGACCTATACTGTGTCTGGTGGGACATTTAACTTTACTCACTTCTACCTCACGTACAACCAGTCACTCAGAGTATCCGCTAGCAATTACTTTCTTCAACATGTGTGTTTTCAAAATATTTTTTGCATGCAATGCAAGACTTTGTGTGTTGCCACAGATGTGTTTTAACTATTTTTTTATATTTAACACAGTGTAACGACACTCTTTGGTAGTCATATAGTGTGTTGTAATTCCTTTTTCACATTTTGTGCTGAGTATAACGGTGAGCAAATGTTAACAGTTCATCAACATTTGGCGAAGATATGAACCAGACTTTCCAGTTTATTTTTTGACTCACCCTGTGATGCCTGGCGCTTTTGTTTTTTTGTGTGAACTGAAGTTTTTGCATTTTGTTTATGCTGTTTACATTTTTTTGTTTTGCTATTCTGGCCATAACAGAACACAGCTATTTTGATTATTGACCAGAATTAAGTTATTTGTGACCAGAATACATTTTTCTGTTCAGAAAATAGTTTTTTAAGCATTGCTACTAAATGTGTTCTAATGCATATGAACAACCAGTTACTGAGTAAACATTTGCTTCACTTTGTTGATTTGTCAGTAACTTCAACAGTAGGTGGAAAATACTAGCTAACTATCACTCTAATTTACCATGAAATAATTTCAGCTGTTTTTTGCACTCACAGTTTGGCACAGCAACAGTCCCACTGCATCTGACAATAGCATTTGACTGCAAGCAAATTTGCCCACGTGGTGATGTAAACTAAAAGGCAGTTTGTTCTAAATGTTTATGCAAACAAAGCGTTCAGGTTTAAGAGTACTGTCTATAAACTGTGTGAATTACAATATATTTTTTTCTGTACTGGCATATGTGATACTAAGGCCTACTGTGCAGTGATATTTGATTTATCTGAAGCTTTTGACTTTCAGCTATCAAAGAAGAAAATAAACTGATAAAGACGCCTTTGTTAACCATGCTGTTGACTAAACTACTTTTTGTGTGGTTTGCAACGTATATATGAAACGACCCAATATGATGGCACATTTGCATGACAACCCGTCATATTGGCTCCTTATATAGCAACATCGCCATCACCGTCATACTGCTTCTGTATACCGTCATTATTGGTTCTATATATACAGTCATTATTGGTCCTCTGTATATAGAGAACCAATAATGACGCTACCGTCATTATTTGTTCTGTATATACAAGCGTATACACATATATAACAACCACCATCATATTGGGTCGTCGTAAATATTCTTTGGAAGTCGAGGACCCAATTTCGTAGGGTTCAGGATGCAAGAGCCAATAGTGTGGGTACTGCGCGCGAAAAGAACCAAAATGCATACGACATTGTCTCGGAGGTCCGAAAGGACCCAATATCGAATGTGTATAAAGCGAGAACCAATATGCATATGACT
>Ga0209367_1002962_pt1 | contig 22777 bp, 16 predicted proteins | sample WorMetLIZISLAND2_FD_187412 | JGI IMG/M metagenome (GOLD analysis project Ga0209367, IMG submission 187412) | Marine gutless worms symbiont microbial communities from Max Planck institute for Marine Microbiology, Germany - Olavius geniculatus... ... | reverse complement strand
ACCCACGATCCTGGAATAAATGGATGATGGATTATTTATGGAATATCATCTAACAATTAAGAAGATTTTGCTTCTCCGCCGTGCCGGAAAGCCTACCTCCCGGGGTGCACGGCATCACTCCGACGGACGGCTTGGCGGAGTTCTTCACACTACTACCACGTGGGTCTTTTAGCTATACGCCAATATAATGCCAGATAAACTGCAAGCCGCGAGATATTTATAACTGTTCAAAGAATTTTAATGTGCTGTTAATCATTCGCTGCAAATTGCTGCTTTCAAATAGCGAATAGAAACGAAGCGTTGCGTGGATTGGTGACAACGATTCCACTCTTTACCAAATTACTTTGGACTTGTTTCTTTGACTGTGCATGGCTTTAGGAACAGAAAGCTATTACGGAAATTTTCCGAGACATTGCAAATCGCCGACAAAATAAATCAGTGTAAAAATGTCAGTTTTGCCGTAAATTTTTCGACAACGGGAAACTTTTAATCCTAAATTTGCACTCGTGGACAAAATTATCTGACAAGAACAAGATTCACCGACAATTTTTCGACAATGAAAAATTTGGAGTGAGGAATTGTGCTCCTTGTCCCCTCCGTCTGCCACGGCGCCATTAATATGAACGTATGAAAATATAATACACTAGCTTATCTACTTTTTCCGTAATTGTTTACAGCTGAAAGACCGGGCACGATACCACCCGTACAGCGCTGCCGCAGCCGAAGTGATTCGAGTAAAGGTAAGATAAAGTTATACGCCAAGTGCATTGGACAGTCACTGCATGCCATGCATGGCAGTAGTAGCCTACCGGTAATGATGAGCAATCGTCTGAATGTGCTTTAGAAAAGTAAGCCCATAGGGCTTTTCAAGATGAGCGTGTTCGCCCGAAATAAGTCGTTAGCAACATCATCATCATCATCATCAGTCACGCTTGACCAGCTGGGGTCGTAGTGCCCTCCAACTAGCAATCCGAGGACCGATTCACAAAACATCTTGAGATAATTTTATGACTAATTTAGACGTATGCTTGCCATGATTTTATGCCGATGATAAATTTCGGTTTACATCGATCGAGACATGTGCGGTAGATTAGGCCCCTTATACGTCCGTCTTAGTAGGTCGCAATACCTGTCTCGTCCGTCCGTCTGTCCGTCCGTCCGTCCGTCTCTTACATGTAGGCTAAGGGATGGATTCTGCAGATTCGTAACTCAAACACCAAAAAAAACGCAGAAAACCAAAACTGGCGTAAGCGTTTTTTTACAGGGGAATAAAGGCGCGTACAGAGCAATATAAATGAAATGAAACAAGATGAAACGAATTAAAATGAAATAAAAGCCGCGCGCTACATTTATCTCAGTTTTTTTATTTATATTGTTTTGTACGGGCATTGCCAATTTCAGTTTATAAGATCAAAGAACAGACTGACAGTCGCACAATGCATGCGTCGTCATTTGGATGACATAATTTTCTACTTTAGCTGATATAAATATTATTCACCGTGTCTTATTTACAGTTGTTAAAGGTACAGCTATATTGTTTCAATTGTATATCGTAGTAAGAGACTGTACTTGACGTTGTTATGCAGGAAGACGATGATTGTCCATCGTTCTGAGGTCAACTGCCTTGAAATCTACAATGACTGCTGCTTCTTATTCAATCGCTGTTGTTCTTAAACTGTAAAGCTATCTACATGGCTTAGCCGTTTTCCAGTAATAACTCCACGTTTGTATTAACTGTTACAGTGAATGACACAACGTGTGCATAAACGGTAGGCTACAATGAATAATAAATACCTGTAAACGCTAGTATATACACGTACACGGTAGGCCAATATCTGTTGTCACCGCCGCTGACGCGAAGTATTTATGCTTACGGTCTGGCATGTATATTATTCGCAAAATTATAATCGGAATTGATGAAATTTTGTGGAGGGGTTGGCCGTCGTCGAAGAAGGAAGCGAATCAGATTTTGGTCGCAATTAGAATGTTTTGTGAATATTCTGTATCATGCTCCAAGTTTTTATATTATAAGCAGATATAGAAGTTGTTTTGAATTAAGTCGTTTGTAGTTGCAAGCTGGCATTACTGATCCCGGCGAAAGTTTGAGATCTCTAGTCGCTTTTACGTTACGTATTATAATTGATATTGTTAGCCTAACTGTATTGTTTTAGCACAAACCGTAAGTGCATTTCACAATGTGGCAAATTAATTGTAGGGACTAAGTGTCCAATATTTGTTGTCTTTAAGAACATTTGTAGGCCTATATGATATTGTTAAATATTGCGATTAAATCTGTAAATATCTGTTGTATTGTAGGTTTTATGTGTCGAATCTTGTCAATAATATTTGTTATCTGCTCGGTGTAAACCGATTTCATAAAGTTTTTATTGCTGTATTTTGCTATCAAACCGCAATATTTACAGATACGATTGAAACTTAACGGAATTTCACACGGCATCCGTGACTCTGCAATTTTCTTTACATGCGTCCTTGTTTGCTAAGAATTTTCTGCTGCAAGACAAAACGATTAGTTTTACTTTAGATATAATAAATGTAGCGCTCAGAGGTCTTACGTTGTTCTCATAATGATTCATGGTTGTAAAATTAATTTTGATTAAAATAGTTAACTGGCGCCGTCCAACAGATGTCAGATTATTGATATGTGTTTTTTTTTCTTTTTTTTCCTTGTTTGTATTGTAAATATGTTGTAATCATTACCGTCTGTTGTGGTGAATAAAAATGTAGGCCTACACTGTATTTCAAAAAAACATTTCGACTGTAACTTGAAAATAAATTAACAGATTTTGATAATTTTTGGTATAAATATTTCTGACAAAACTTGCCATTAAATGACCATTTAGTTTTCCACCTCACTTAACGTTTCTTTCTGCACTACCTGGGGAAAACACAAGCAGCGAAATATCACATTTTATCCAATGCGATATGATTGCTTAACTAACATAACACGTAGAAACGCATTTTGTTTACATTTCTGACACTGTGGCTGACATTTCATTTAGTTGTCCATTTTTTAACTGCTTGCAGTAAAACTTCTTGAAGCGTTGGCCCACTATGCGAACACAGGCAAGGAGACGCTTTCTCCATTCATTGACAGCGGTATCGATAATGTTTTGCTCCAGACCAATCCAGGCTCCACCAGTCGTTTCAGATTGACTTTGCAAACATTCATAAACTTTATCTGATAGACACATTGCTGCATAACAGTCAAACTTTGTAACAGACCGGCTGTTGGGGCCCACAGATTAGGATAAATGGAATTTATCGACGTTTTTCATTCATTGTAACACGTATTATGCTTGGTCTGCTTTCCCCAGGTAGTGCAAAAGTAGACTTTGGGTGAGGTGAAAACTAAAACACTTGTTTAATAGCCGGTTGTGTCAGAAATATTTCTGCCAAAAGATATTAAAATCTGCTAATCTTCCTTCAAGTTAGAACCGATAATGTCGGGCATGTTTTTTTATTAGGTTTTCTGTTTATTTTAACACATTTAGCTTGATCTGCTTTTCCTAGGTAGTGTAGGTGAGGTGCGGAATTGAACAATCATTTGATGACAAGTTGTGTCGGGAATATTCGTACCAAAAATTATCAAAATCTGATAATTGGTTTTTAAGTTACGGTCAAAAATGTTGGGGATGTTTTTGAGACACAGTGTATATAAAAAATGAAGTCTAGTACTTGCTTGCTAAAGCGTTTTTTGCACAAGTCAGACTTATGACCAGAAGCGCTTTACAATTTCAGAACCTGGCAGCTGATCGGCATGAGCTAATGATACCGCAGCTCACTATGCGGCCATCTATTGTCCTCGTCAGCGAACAATAATTGGACCCGCTGTCGGCAGCCTGCCGACATACCACTAGGATGTCAGAAATTTGTTTTCTGCAATGTAATTGAAATATGTGAAATTTGAAAATATTGGAAGATACTGCATTGGTTTCGGTTATGCATTTTAAAAAATTAACGTAATAAACGCTGATATACGGACGAACTCAACTATAGTCTAACCGGTAAGCAGAAATAACGGAAACAGCACGAAAAAGCAGCAGTTAATGATGCTGATGATCATCGACAGCGTATATCACCGCAGTGTTTGCTATAGCTGGAAACGCTATGATCATTACGAGTACATTGTGTAATATCATGAGGCCAATGATCGCAATGAACAGTCGTCAACGCCTCTAGACTATCGGCCGTTGGTGCCAAGCCGAGTAAAAGTGGTATGAATATTTTATTTACCAGTCGGGTCTTAGACTATAAAACGATGCTCATTAAACTATCAGGCCTGTATTATATTATAAAGAAAACATCGTCATGAAATGTTTACCGATTCGACAAAGGTCGATTTCTACTTGTTTATTATCCGGAAAAGTTGACTATTGTTCAGTGTTATCTTCACGCATGAACAACATTTGGATTGCAGAATATTTTACATTTTTACTCCATTTGCAATATAGGCTTCCTACATGCAATCAGCAATTTGTTTTTTTACCAAATTCTTAGCTCTGACGTTTTTGCTGTTTTACATAGCAGTACTTCTATTTCAGTTCCTTTGATTTTCATTTTCATTTAAACATTTTTCATTTTTTTAGTTTATGTGCTAGATTAAACTGACGGTGTCAGTTTTCTAGTGGAAATAGTTTATTGTATTGTATTGTAATGTAATGCCACTTTTACAGTTACTTGTAATTTATGCATTTTTCTTTTCTTACAATTGCATATTGGGTCTTTAATGACCTTGCCTATAGCCCGCAGCGCTCTTGGTCAAAAATAGTTTTGATGCATATCTAAACTTTAGTTATATTTTTGAGCGCAATTTATTTTCCGGAAAACTCGAACGACTAACCTTTGAAGTCGTGACAGCCGATGCTACTATACGCTATGTTGAGAATATCAGACTCAGTAATAAATTATGCACGTTTTACTTATTTTCTTAATTAACGAATTACTTGTTTACTTACATACACACTAACTTAGTTTCATACTTACTTTCTTCTCACTCACTGACGCTTGTCAAGGCTGCTATGCAATAAGTCAAGAACGACGCCATTCATCTTAGCACCGACAGACAAGACATCTCATTTCGATGACGGCATTAAACTGCGACGTCCGATATTGATGACGTCATCATTCACTGAGCAGACTGACGTTCCGTTGTGTGCGCACTGCATGGTTGGGTTACGAGACGAGATTCCGCGAGACTTCGCGAGATCTCGAGCGACCCGCCGACACTGTGCGCAGAAAAAATAATTGAACTGTCGCGGAAATGAAAACTGCGTATATTCGAAACTGGTGAAATTGGCTGAGCTGTTTAACAGAATACACTCTGTAGCCTGTAGGTCGTTGTAGAAAGTGAGAGTTAGCTCTACTATTTGATTTGCAGACAGTAAGACGAATGTAACGCATTTGCCAATCTGATAAGTAGGCCTTATTGGCAATTAAATCATAAACAAATTTTACAACACCATATTTGCCATCACTTCGTATCAGCACTTAATGACCATTGGCCATTTCGCACCTAAAACGCCGACGAGACACCACTCAACTCAACTGTCGTTGACTGTCGCCGATAGTTGAGTCACATCGGCGTCGTAAATGTGCATTAGCCAGAACATAATGTAGTGTGCTTTCTGCTGTTTTAAGAATAAACAGTATAAAGACCCCCTAAATAACTGTGCACAATGTTTTAACAGAATGGCATAAACCATACACAGGTGGTTCAAAAAAGACAAATTAACTCGACAAAAAAATTAACTAACAATAGAATGATCTTGAAAGATTCCAGCATACATACTACAAACACGTACATTACCTTGTAAAATATCAGTGGATGGTTAGTCTGTTATTGCTAGCATTTACAAACTGTTAATGCAGCGAAACGGCCAAAGTGCGACGAAATATTTGGTGATAACTAATTTATTCCAAGTTTACTGTTCTGACTGTGCCAGCTTTAAAACTTTGTTTTAAAAATCGAGCTCATTTGATAAAGTTAATCCTTATAACTTGTGTAATTTAGTGATTTACTTCTTAAACCATCTGCAAAACGATGATAAAAATAATAGTAATTGGCTAATAATTCAATGACTATAGTTCAGGCTAACTATACAACACTGCTTGATACTGTATGATTTTATTAGTGAACCGAGTGTTTAGGAGAGACAATAATGTACTATGCGGTATATTGTACTATAAGCTTACGATATATCACACGATGCAACTACAGCAAAAAGCGACGCTTTTACAAATTATGGGTAGGGCGTAGATAGATAGACCAAAATAGTTTTCATACGACCGAAATGATTCGAAATTGGAAAACATCCATGTGTGAAAATTTTTGCACTCTGCAGAGCATAAAAATTTTATATCTGAGAAAATTTGATGTATTTATAATTTTAGCCGACCGTACTTAAGTAACGGTCGAGCTTATGGTACGGTTGTCGTCAGTCGTCATGGTTCTTCCGTCTGTTTGTCTGTAACGGATGTATTGTAGCTAAACGGTAGGTCGTAAGAAAATTTTTGTATACAAATAATAGCCGTGTGTCATAAGCCTAAGCGTACAAAATTTCAGCCACCTACTCTAAAAGAAACGTTTTAAAATTTGGGGTTAATGGACGGGGGTAGAAAAAATGTGCGTTTTAAACTGAAAACTGCCCATATTTCGAAAACGGTGAGAGATACGGCCTAGATTACTATAAATCACTAATAGGAAGCGGCATACGCTTTTCAAATGAAATGAAAATCATCAGTCTTGGATGACCTTGAAAGTCACTGACAACCGATACGGTCGGCTATTATAGCGGCAGCTAACTTCTTGTAGGCGTCGGTACGTGCAATTGATTTTGCATCCGTTGATAGCAGTGGATTGCTGAAGTTCTAACGCACATATTGGTTTTGTTGAAAATAAGCGTTACCACAAAATCTTCGATTTGCCTGTCGAATACAAAACGACTTAATACTGTTGCTATTTTTTAGCAATAAAGAAAATTGGATAGTAATTCAGAACGCACAAAAATTTTTTAAATCATTATGTTTATCCTTTTTAGAAAATATTAAAATCCCTTTGTATTATTTGAGTAATGTAGCTGACAATAATCGGCTATGTCGCTTCGTTTCGTCGGACTTGATAACAAGCCTCTGTTTATGGACGTCGAGAGCTACAGCGGGGCCCAAAGAAAACATTTTCGCGGGCTCCGTCTGTGGAAAAACAATTACTTTTTGCTGTTTAAAATTGCGCATTTTCGTGTACTTCATATTTTTGAGCGACGGCGGGGTTCCCAAACGTCGCGATGCCCGGGAAAACTTGTCTCCTCTCTCGCCGTTTCGACGGCTTACCCTATTTTCCACGAATGTATTTAGCTAGACAACAATAATGCCATGTGAATCTTTTTTCCGTCTAAAAACCGGTCTATTATCTGTGCTCAACTGTAGTTGTTCAGCAGTGATAAATGAATAAAATGTTTGCAAAGCGTCGACGTCGATCATCATTCTATCGTTTTCTCGAGTCGGCGCCGGACTTGAAGCCGAGTATACGCTGAAACGCACGTCGAAATTCCTCGTTGAAGAGCGTGTAGAGAATCGGATTGACGCTGGAGTTGGAATAACCGAGCCAGAAAAAGAACGCGTCCAGTTCGCGAGGCACGTAGCAGTGCGGACAGCAGCCGTGTACCACGTAAACGACGAAAACACACTCGTTTGTTTTCTTATTTTTTATAATTTGTAATTTTCTTGTTCTGTCTAGTTGTTTCTGTCTTACTGTTTGTTTTGTCATATGGGCCTACATAGTTGGCTGAAATAAAAGTGTCACATTTATTTATTTACCTAATTCTAGTGCAACGTATCACGTAAACGACGAAAAATCCCAGCCAGAAGCCGCAGAAGAACGCGAATGCAGTGTAAACTAGAAGGGATCAGACGTATCAAACATTAGTCGAGAACGGTTCTGCCATCTTGCGAATGCGAATGACTCGTGAACGGATAAGCTTATAATAAAAATAATTTTGAATCCGCGCTTTCAGAAGCCGCCGCAGAAGAACGCAATGATGATGGCCATGCGGAAGGTGGCCCTCATCTCACGCTGGTCGAACGAACGTTGCCGTCGAGCCACGGGGTCCGGCGACTGCCACGAACTGATGGCGTTCTTGATGGCAAGGAACGACAGACGCCGGTTGTTCATCGCGAAAGATTGGATCGAGATTGTGTCGGGATCCGGCTGCGACGCCTTCAGCAGGCCGAACCGACCGGGAGACCCGTTCTCGCCCTAGAACCCGTTTTTACCACTCAAGGACCCATTCTCGAACCCGGGAAAGTCGCGTTTGCAGACAGAGACCCGTATTCCCCAAAATGAAAATCCGTTCTCGCCGCGAAGAACCCGTTTTATCGTTTAGGGACAGATTCTTGGTGCCACAGAGAGACCCGTTCTCGTCCTGGGAGTCTGCGTTCATCAGTGGTCGTGAAGGTCCGGTGAAGTCTGGCTTGACAACAATGCTCGGCACTTGTAACCGACTCTTTGTCGTCACTCCATACTTTTGCTCCTGAAACGTTTGCAACAGTCTACTAGGGCCCTATTCCACAATCTGAAACATTTTTTGCAAATGTTAAATTTTACGAGGTTAATAAGTAAGTTTCTAAACGACACATTAGCATAAAATAAGCCATTCGATGCCACAAATGGTTAAAACAGTTAAAAGCATTTGACCTATGTGTTGAAAAAAGATTAAAATCTTGCTAGTAACATTGCGCGGTGTGTTTTTTTCACGTTCCAGCTTTTGCTTCGTACATTCGTACATTCGCTGGTAATTAATCATAAAAGATGGATAGGCCAGGTTGAGTTCAGTGGCGTCGTGGCGGCAAGAAAAGTGCATTGTCGGAAAAATGTTTTTTTTCAGAAATGCAAAGTTTAAAAAAATCAGAGACAAAATTAAAACTTTGACCACCCACAATTTTCTCTGTCGAAAAATTTCAACTTCTTGCTCCGCCTATTTTCTTAACGGACGACGCCGCTGGTTGAATTAACTTGGTTGGCTGGTCCTAAGTTATAATAATACGATAAACTTTATACGAGTGTATGAGTGACATGTCACTTGTACGTGCACAATGTGCTTTTCCGTTTTTTGTCACGTTACGTTTTATCTCCTTTTAGCCTATGTATTGTACAAATAAATTATCACCATATAGCAATAATAATGATAATGATGAAACGACAACAGCGTCTGAGCGCCGTCGATATCAATTCAAACCTACTCAACACGTGTGAATTGGCTATTACTTACCGCATCGTCTTCTTCGCTGCTGCTGCTGCTGGCGGCGTTCGCCACCGGGTCCATGTCGGTTTTTATCTGGACCTCGTTCTCCTCGTCGTCGGAGTCGAGTTCCACGTTGGGCGCCGATAGAGAAGACATCTCGACGTCGACCACCGTGATGGTCGTGCTGACCGCTGACTTGCCGCACGACTCCAACGGCCTGGACTCCGCCGAGGCAGCACCTGCCGCGGTGGACATGGCTAGCTTGGCTCTGGCCGCACGGTTCTTGCGCATTCGGCCGCGAATTACGACGAATATGTTGGCGTAGAAAAAGAGGGTGACGACCAGCGGGACAAAGAACGACCCTGACGCGGAGTAAATGACGTAGCCTCGTGTCTGGAACAGCATGCACGCGTACACGTCGTGTGCTTCGTCGTACCTGCAAATAAGCAGTCTACATTTTATCTGTCGTTTCGTAGAACACTTGCATACCGATATTGTAAGCTACGTATCGTTGTTTAATCTGCAACTTATAATCATCTGTTATGTTGTATGTGTTACGTATAAATCGAACGTCAATAATAATTTTTTGTGTCCCTGATGTTTAAACGGAAATTTTCAGTTTTTATTGCCGTCTGATCTTACTAAACTAGAAATTACTCACTAGATGCGATTAAAACGTACAGAATTTTACACGGCATCCATGATTCTGCATTTTTTACTTGTGTTTGTTTGCGGAGAATTTCCTGCCGCAAAACAAAACAATTTTAAATAGTACGATATACCGTACTAATATTGTTTCATTTTGGAAACATTAAATTTACACTCTACCGTCATTGTATAGTTATGTCGTTAACTCGAATTTGGTTAATGGATTTAACATTAATGCTGAATCCTGTAGTTTCATCTCAGGCTTTCGTGGTAGCCATACTTTCCCAGGCCCGTCAAGAGCTACAGTAGAGACCGGAAAACATTCTCACAGGGCCCGTATGTGTGTTGATGTCTGGAAAGTAGGCTAGAATACTGAATACATTTATTCATTCATTCATTCAAGAAACAGTCAGATTTGATGAAAAAAAATCGTCGCAAAATAACTGACGACTGAGGTAAGCTCAACTCGATCAGTTTTGCTTTGAAACATATACCAAACATATTTTTAGCGATAGAGGGGCATTATACGTCGCGGGGTCCGGAAAAACTTTTGCCCCATTCCCCCTCTCGTCGGGCCTGTACTTTCTTTGGACGTACCTGTAGTTGCCGTTGGCGGCGTCCTTCCAGCCGAGCAGCGGCGGCACACAGATGACTGCCGCGACGCACCACACTACTACCGCGTACACTGCCGCCTGCCGCTCCGCCGACCTCGGACCACGGTACCAAACCGGGTACATGGTCGCTGTGAAACGATCGAAGGCGATCACGCATAGATTCCAGATTGACGCGGTGCAATAGAGCACGTCAAGCGTCAGCCAGATCTCGCACGCCGTCCGCCCAAACACCCAGTAGCCCAAGCACTCGTTGACGGTCGACAGCGGAAAGATCGTTATCGCCAGCAGAAAGTCGCTGACCGCCAGGTTGCCGATCAGGTAGTTGGAAACCGTCCTCAGGTTGCGGTAGCGAACCAGCGCGATCACAACAAATACGTTTCCAGTGGCTGTTCCGACGATGACAACAAAGAGAAGGATCGCGACAACGATCATGGTGCCTAGTGGATAGTTAAGGGAAACGGAAGACTGCCAGCCGGATGCGTTCAATCCCATCATGCCATTTTTACTGGAGTTGGACTCGGACGAGATGCCTGCCGTTCCAGATATCACTGCTTGCGTTGTGAGATCGCCAATCAACGACGCCATTTTGCGACTGATTTAAATTCTTTTAGATTTTTATCGAATTCTGCAAAGCACCTATTCTTTGACCGATTGTTCTTGTTCAGTGTATTTGACGCTACTTAGGTCACACAAAAAATGGCTATATTTCGGTTTCGTATTATTTCCAATTAAGAATAAACTCGCTGTATTTTAATTTCAACCGACTGTTTTTTTTCTTTAACGTGTCTGATGTCAATCTTCGACGGTCAACGATCTATAGCGGAAGACAAGAAACTTCACAGTTAATTCGAAAAACAGTTACATGTATCGACTTCTGAAATTTTTTCTTTTCGACATCCGAAATACGATATTTGCTCAGTGACGAAAATGCCGCCAACTTTCAACGGTTAGGAGTATGATCTTCCGCTTGTCATAAAAAAACGCTTCTATTCACACAGCCGACTCCGATTCCGCATTCAACAACGCATCGTTAAGAAGCTGTCCGGCTATACCATTGCCTCTTATCGCCTGAAGACGTTGCCTTCTTCGACGAGCAGCGTATAAACAAACGATATCGCGAACCGCTCGAAGTTTCCGACGACGAAGCTGCACTTTATCAGTTTCTGGAAGACATAAAGTCAAAATCTTGCCAACTGTATGAATGCTTGTTTCTGTTCGTCCTATGAACACGTGCGAAAAGTCTCGAGTGTTTTTACTGTGCAGAGTTGTCGCCGTAGTAGGCCTATCGGCTGCGCTTATGTCACATAGCTTACTGCGACTGCCAACAGCTGCAGCAGCAGCAGCTAACAGTCTGGTGCTGATGCTGCCGCAGCGGTATTATGTCCGAATGAGCCAAAACGGGACAACCCCCTCCAAAATAAAAGTTATCGTGTTTAATAAAATGATTATTTTAAAAAATAACCAGAAGAAAGACTATATCAGTGCAGTTAACTACGTGTACATTGTAGGCCTACAACCGTACAATACAAATTTAATTACTGAAAAAAACTGATAAATTAATGCACAGTTCAAATGCTATAAATGTCGCTGGTTTTTTGCTTTCTTCGCTAAGTTCAAAGTCAAATGATTTTTACTAAGCAAAAGTCTAAATCAAAACCAAATAATTTGTGGACGTCAAATATCACTGCACCCAGAACAGACTGGACCGGCAAGCCTTGCCATCATTATAACTCGTCGCCCGCATGTGATTCCTATTGACCGGACCGCGGATTGGTTAAATTGTTAAATGGTCATAATATAGCTTTTCGTAAAAAACCCATCTTGAAGCTATGGAGAGTCACCTGCCATACGGGACCTGCCTGGGTTGTTAATATTGCAGTATTGCAATTATTGCAATAAGTATTGCAATACTTAGTATTGTGCAACAGGTATTGCAATACTGGTTGCATGTTTATTATTGCAAGTGGTATTGCAATACTTTTAGGATTGAAATATTGCAATACTTGAAAGCAATACTGTTTGATATAGAGTAGACTACTAATCGTGAAGAAATTGTTTAATAACGCAAAGAATCTTTTTTGTTCGATTGCGTGAAAAAAAACTGAAGGAAAAATATTATGTGAACACAACTTATCTATTATTCAAATTTTATGCTAACCACGTAGTCCGTAGTTGACTTAAAATCTAGAAAAAAAATTGTAAACAGTGGCAAAAATTACAATTTATTTGGGGGAGTAAATAGTAGAGTATTGCAAATAAAAAAAGTATTGCAATAGTATTGCAATACTTTTCCACCAAGAATTGCTATTGCTATTGCAATACTTTTTGCCAGTACTGCTAACAGCCGTGGGACCTGCGACCAAGCACAGGTAAACGCGCCCCGCTATAACCGAAACCAGACATGCCGGTACGCGATTTACCTACCCCTGAGGGATGGTAGGCTGAGTTGACCTTGATGTTGGTTATATGCTGAGACGGTTTACCTGTCTACAGACAGTCACCCATCCAAGTAGTAACCACTTGATATAAATAGCGACTCGACCGGGAGTTGAACCTACGACCTTACTATCGTAAGTCTGACACCCTATACGCGTTACGCTACCAGGCTACCTTTGCGTGACTTTGTCATTTGATTTGAAATGCACACTTCACGTCTGATAAAAGCGAGAACGCACAAACGTTGTCCGCGAGATGCACGATTATTGGTTGGCGTCGCAGAGATAATAAGCCAATCGTTGAACGTAATATCTTTCTCTCGTCATCTACGGGATCACCGCCACGCAAGAAAATGCTACCTGACTACATTGAGGTTCGTAATGACATCGATCAATTAGTTCTAGTAGTCTGCTGCACGGGAATACATTACAACGTGCCACACCATGCAGACAGCATCAGCAAAAGCCTTTTGTCAGAGCCGAGACCGAAGAATGTATGGCCAAGACATTTATCATAGACTACCTCCGTGAAGCACATTTCTCGGCCGTTTTCAGTGCAATAAAGGTAGTAGAAACAGTGAAAAAAAACTTTTTAAGCGCTTACAGAGCAAACAAAATAAAGTAAACTGAAATAAACTAAAATAAACTCAAGCAACAGAAGTAGCCTACATCGTGCTATTCAGTTTATTTTATTTTGGTTTAAGCCTATTGCGCTTTTGTCTCTTTGAACACAGCTTTTTTGTTGCATCGTTCATAGCAATTTTCGCCTACGCTGCAACAGATTACTGCAATCAGTAACCATGCCAGTGATGCAATACGGTATGCTGGATTGATAAATTTCTAGTCGAAATATGTTACTCGTTAAATCGGAAAATTGCTAATTAGAAATCGATATTTAGAACGTTTTTTGACATCAGTCGACTCTTAATCTTTTCTAATACATATGATCAGTTAAAAAATACAACATTTTAACAATATCCAAGCGCACCAAATACTTTGGCTAAGTAGAAACCGTAAAACACGTTTTATTACGATCAATATCGCGTTAAAACTCACTATTATATTTATGGTTATAACCGTCCGTCCGATCAAGCCCAGTTTGGCGACTCGCTTCATCGTATAGCTACGAAGGAGAACACGATTTAAGCTGCAGCTTGACACCGCATTACGCTGCCCTAATCCGTGTAGCGTAATATACTGAAGCCTAATCCCACACGACCTCAACGAACCACAAATTTGTCGGAACAACAACAGAGCTTGGCGGAAATAATTACTAGCACTACATAGAATGTTGCGAAATTCACCGTCGGACATTCATTTCCATATATGACAGAGATTTTCACATTTTTCAACTTTGATCCGGAAAGAAGTTTGACTAGGTACTTAAAAACTCATTCTTTAGCTGGCGCATTTGGCACATTAAGTCGAGCCTCGGGTACGATTTGTCGTTTGTCTGTCTGTCTGTTTGTCTGTAACGCGCGTATTATAGCTAAACCGTACGTCGTAAGGAATCGGCGATGGCACCGTTAGATATGGCGATGACAAGCTTCTATAGGCTGCCAATAGTAACCATTTCTTAATCTACAGCGGTTTAGCCGCAATTTTGAATGTAAAGTTGCTGTTTGCAGCCGTCAACCACGGGCGGAGAACTACCGTATTGTACCGTCAATTGTAGCGTTTGATATAGCAGGGTCACTATGGGACTGTAGTAACTCCGGGAAATTGCTTTCTTTCTACGACCAGATATAAGAAATACGGTTATCCCACGCTAACGACAGCCGGGTTTTTTGTTTATTATTTGGCTACACCAACTTGAACCAGTTGTGCTTCCAATCTGCGACAAAACTGATACTAAATCCATAGCAAAGACTGAAACGGATAGGGACAGGCGTATTTTGCATAGTGGAACCACCAGTTTCTCGAAACATTGTCTCGCATGTTAACAGCGCGGTTTCAAGTTTCAGGTTTTTACGTGTATCGTGCGCAACTTTCTTTCAGTTTTATCGCATAGTTATGCGCGCCATCCAAGCAGTATCTTTCGAGACCAAATGGCGGTTTGGCCGCAACTTCCAGCTCATATTGTTACTGGAGGTTCCGGCAGTCAAATCGTTTCCTTTTCTTGGAGGATCGACTGCGGCCAGTGTTTAATACAACGTTAAGTAGGGCACACATAGACGAGCGTTCTTGCCAAATGACATTCTATTCCGTTCAAGGGCTTTAGCATGCAGAGTGCACGAGAGTGACGGAGCGGACAGACAGACAGACCACGCTACGGCGACATCTGTCGCAATAACTGGCATTGCCAATGCTTTTAACTATATGCCGCCTAACGATAATAAACGGCATCAAACCTGGCGAAGCGCAGAGAAAGTTCTTGATAAGCTACGATGTGTTAAGCGATGCACACAATGTAAAACTAAAATTAAAGCGAAATCAAAATTTTTATGCGGTTAGTTATTGGGCAGGTGTAGGCACTGTTGGAACTGCTAAAAGCTATCATTTTAAAAAAACGCATCGTAGTTTCGGTTTTGTTTTACATGTAGACACCTTTTTACATGGTTCATCTACCTGAAACGATTTTGCGAACAGAGAACAGACTAAAATAAGTAAGAAACACACTCCATGTTCATTTTTAGGTACCACCATCTAAAACACTTTTACACGTAGTTATGTTATTGTTCTACTAGCACGCCAAACGCGTTAATTCGAGTTTATTTACATTTAACGCGCTGTATAAATTATTTACTTACTTACTTACTTCAGCAGTGGTTTCGAGGCGGCAGGGAACGACTGGTAACGAGTCGTTCGAAGTCACTCATTTGTCATTAGTCGTGTTGAACGCACGCCGGACAGGTGCCCCATTATAGGATTGCCTCACAGAAAAGTCTCCCCCGGCCGACAATTTACCGGCAAAAATTCGCCCCGACTGGGGGCAGCCCAGGCGGGTCGGATTTTTACCAGTAAATTATCGGTCGGGGGAAACTTTTCTGAAGGGGCGATTTTATAATGGGAAGGTTTTTTTATAGGGGAGACATTTTAATGTGACATCGGCACGGAGCGGACTGTTTGTTTGTGTGGGTCACGCCATTGGACTACTGAGACTGGCGAACTGACATACGGACGGGCTACTAGCTCGTGAGACGAACGGTTATTTGTTCATGTCGATATGCAACATGTCTCCTCGCCTCGTCCGACGCCTGACCAACATTTCATGGCAATGAATTAGAGCCCATATTGTGTGTAATAAAACTACTCACTCACTTGCTGACCAACATTTATTGCCACAAACGAACGTGACGACGACGACACCGATTTGCTGGTATGCAGACCAGCCAGTCTTTTGGTGCGTTTGTTTATTCCCTGCCCTGGAACAAGTTGGTTGGTTTTTCTGGCTCGTTCCTCTGAAGGCTGACAGAGATCAAATTTTTCTTTTTACTCTTTTTATGACCAGTGATGTAAGTAAGTAAGTAAGTAAGGCAGCTTAGAAGACGAAGTTTAACAGTTAGCCACAATTCGCCGCGACTCCAACACCCGAACAAAAATGTCTCATAGGCAGCCACTTAAACCGTTCAAAGTTACTTATTTATTTATTTATTTATTCGTCTTCAATAGCAGGCTCGAGGCCCATGAACACACAAAACACACACAAATACAAAGACTAAAAAAAGATTAAAACAAACTACTTCGCCAACATTTAAAAACTGGAGATTTAAAAAACAAGTCCGATGGTAAAACAGCATTGACAAGCGAATTGTCACTAATCTGCAATGATCGCCATCGTGATAAAATCAATTTCCGCATAGTTTTCCGGTAATGTCACTATTTGCCTCGGATGAGCCCGAAGATTTTTTCCACAGCCTCGGACCTGCATCAGCAAAACATCTGTCTCCATAGCTGTTGCAGATCCGCCTGACGACACATGTTCTTGAGTTGGTGTTCAAAAACGCACGGTTTTTTTTACAAATTTGTTGTGCACGTATTTTAGTACCAGTAACACTGTGTAATATTTTATTACTTTTTTACTTGGCACAAAAATGTAATATAAAAATGCGTATATAAATATCTGACAATCATCCTACGATATTCATTATTTTTGATTATACTATATAGATACTGCGTCATAAAAAAATAAACTCTTGCTTCCTTTCTCTTTCCTACTTCTTACATAATATCAAACGCTACTAAATTACATGTAATTTCGGCCAACAGGAACGTCTAAAATAACTACGGTAAATGCTTAAAGTATAGCGGGCATACTATTTGACAATAGTCAATTGCGGAGTAAAATAAAACCATGGTGTTTCAACTTTGATGACATAGCTCAAAACATGAATTATTAATTGCCTAAATCACTAAATGCAACTCAACTTGTTGGAAATATGTTTCGTTGTTCTACCGTATTCTCTTCAATAACGTTACGTTTTCACCGCCCTACGTTGTATGTGTTTTCTGCGTTGGTTCGGCGCAACGAACACGTTTGATAACGAAATGCTTGTGGCTATGCTCAACTGATCACTCAAGCACGGCACAGTCAGTCGCGACCATCACTGGACCGTGACGTGCCGGTCCACTGACCACAATCCATCCATTACTCATTAGTCTTTCCAATTATTACTGTCGACAGAGTATAAATCAGCCCATAAGGGTAATCCACTACCTAAATTTGTTATGTAGTTGCTAAAAACAAGCTGAACAACAAATTGCACAATTTCTTGCCTAACAAGTCCAGTAGCCTACAGCTAGTCGAAATAATGGATTCCAAGCGGTAGACCTAGACTACTAATTAGTCTTTCCAAAGTCATATTTCTATACGGGCGACTCGATAAAACCCTATATTCATTAGTCTTTCTAATTGTCGACTGTGTCTAAAGACCAAACTCCACTTTTTTTGATTTGTTACGTATTTGCTGTACAGCATGTTGTACAACAAATAGGCTACACAAAAAAGTGGAAGCAAGCAGAGTTTTTGCCCCTTCATAGACCACTCATTAGTCTTTCTAACGTCAAACGTCACTCTTTGGTCAAATACTGGCGTATAGAACACTTAAGGCGCGTACATAGCGACGTAACTGAACTGAACTGCTGCTCGCCTATTGACCAGTTCAGTTACGTCGCTGTGTACGCGTCTTAATACTCATTAGTCTTTCTAATTGCGTCGCGTGTCAGCAGCGTGAGTAACGCGCGGTGGGTGGTCAGCGCGGCATCCGTTGCGTGTCGCCTTGAGCGGACAAATTGACGTCGATTAACAACGAATGAATAATAAGAAGCAAGTGACGGACGTAGGTCTCTACGGCAATTTATAAATACGACGCACGTAGCACGAATTCGTCTTACAGCAACGCTGCCCTTCAGGCGCGTTCTCTAATAGGGTGTTTACACGATCGAGCAAACATCGAGCAAACATCGAGCTGGCTCAAGCAGACCTATTGGAACTTCGCTCCCAGGCTCAAATGTAGGCCTAGGCTTAGACTCTTAGCCTACAGCTCATCACGTGTTATATAGATCTTCCAATTATTACAACTGGCCCGCCCTCCTAATTAGCATGCTAATTACCATAGAACGTCGAGCTAGCTGCTCGATGTTTGCACGATCGTGTAAACACCCTATAAGTTACATTTGTTGTCAGTCAGATTCAAGCGCGTGGGCTTTTAGGATCCGTCATTTCTAGAGCTGTGCCAAACGGATATTTTTACCATTCGGCCATATTCGACTCTTCGGCTTTCCCCAGTGGCCAAAAACAAATACAAGTAATAAATGAGCAAACAAGCAAATTTCTGACGCAAATATGGAAAGAAACGAAATGCAATGCAGACAAGCCACTGCCCCAACAACTGTGCAAAACATCGTCACGAAATTTGTTCACAACTTTTTAGGTAATCTGACATCGTCCGTCGCATAAACCAAGTTAATCAACGACGCGCCCGGTTAGTACTTGGACGGGTGACGGTCAGCAGGCGGTACCTGTATGTAGCCAGTCACTTAACCTGGCCATCCTTCCTTGAGTAGGCGCAGTGAGTACCAGTGAATATCTATCGCGTAAACAGGCACACCGCGCGATGCAACAGTCCTGTATCCGTGGTCACCAAGCAGTGTGAACTAGTGTCTGACTACGGGCTAAGGAAACGGAGATCAGCTCTGCACTATTGAGCATTTGGGCTTATGGCTCGGCTAGAACTTTGCGCAACGTTTACGTTACGTTTACATTTACTGCGGACGGACAGAATCAAATGCATGTAATTAGCTCTACGGTCGTAGTCACAGCTACGGAAAAAAAATCCCGGATGCCGCTTGCACCGTGCTTGTAATTGTATGAATGTTAGAGCAAAATTGCAGTCTTTTTTCGCGAAACTGACAGAAATTGCGCCAAATGGCATCACGCACGGTGGCAATTTCCGGAGCTCGGCCGCCCCGGCGTGGACTGGGACTGGCTGGGAGTGTCTGCAGGCCCGCCGAGTGCACGGATCAGGTCTGTGGACATTACGCAGAGTGGACGGAGACAAATGATTCGAGAATGGAACTTGTAATTGCTGCCAGAAGCTGCTAGCTTCTCACACGCACGCATGCCATGCTCACACTACGTCTAAATGCTGCTTTGTTCGGCAGCCAGCCAGTGTTGCTGCTGCCGTCGATATCGGTCAAAAAGTTTGTCTTTGACAGGTCACCTATCGTCAGCAAGTACAGAAAGGCCGCACATTTTTACGGCACATTTTACGCAGCGCACGCTACGAGCGAAGACGATCGACCTCTTTTCGTGCATGGAAGAGGCTTCCTGGAAGAAATTTAAACGGCCATATCTCAGCAACCAATCATCTGATCCACTTTTGGTTTGGTTTTATAGTAGAATAATTGGGGTCAGCCAATTTAACAGCGTAAGTTATATTAACGACCAGTTGACCCTTGTTGCCATGGTAATAAAATTTGAGATAAATGGATTATAATTCAGCTTGTATAAACTGATTTCACTGCATACATAAAGCTGTTCAACGTGAACTAAAATAGTGCAAGTTATCAAACTGTTGCTAACGTGCGACGTTTGTAAGTGGGCCTATGTTTATATTTTTACAGTAAAGGAATTTCCAATAACACTTAATACAATAAAAATACATAAATTCCGGGAAAAAAGATACTATACAAATTATTAAATAAGCATGTTACTATTATGCATTTAGGTTTAGTTTTTAAGCCTGTTTCTATTAATTCTATGCTAGTGCAGCTGTAAGTATTAGTTCTTTAGTCTTTCGATATTTAGCATATTGAGCCGAATACAGAATAAATCAAGTCAATTTTTGATCATTTTTGAGATAAGCCAGATATTCGTAGTACTATTTCTAAGTGTTGAACTATGTGGCAAGCAAAAAGTTTAACGATGTGTGTGTTTATTTTATGAGATAAGCCTATTGATTATTAAATTGAGACATTCTGACATTCTATCTTAATGTTGTCAGACTAACAGTAGAAAATTGCACTTCATTTGTTTTCATCGGCAAAGATAAACAAATCGTTGCGTTCTATATGTGAAACCAAATACACAATGGTTTCATATTGATATCCACATCGTGTTCCATTGTTTGTCGTATTTATTGCCTGTCACAATTGCATGTAATACTCGAGCTAGTCGATATGGTCCGTTCTTAAGGCGCGCACAAATCGACATAACTGAACTGAACTGAAGTGACATAATACCGACCATAGATGTAAAAAAAAACGTTCCAGAAAATTTTTTTTAAAACGTTAAAAACGTAAAAAAAGTGGCAAAAATAAAAAAAACGTTTAAAAACGTTGAATAAAAAAAGTTGGTTATAATTTGTTTAACCTGTTGCCTAATGGCTAATGCTGTAGGTGCAGTATACTTGAAACTATAGTCTAGATAAAGAGAACTTTATTAAATTTTAATTTAACCGTGTGCTCATAAGACCAAATATACTGCTTAAATAAACTACCATTATTATAACCTGTTAATTTGTTTCTATGGTTCCAAAAGTGTTTGTCAAAGTTTTTGTTGGGCATTTTAATGCACGTTTTAAAAAAAAAATTAAAACGTTAAGAAAAATAAATAAAAACGTTAAAAACGTGGCACAAATTTAAAAAACGTAAAAGAGCTTTTTTACATTTATGATACTGACCAATGGGCAAGCAGCAATGCATTACAGTAAGCACCATCTAACGGCGTCAGTGATTATGTGACTACATTCACATACGCGTCAACTTATGACTAATATGGGCTTGCCCTGCTTGCCCATTGGTCGATTCGTCAAAAAAACTAAACCGTGTCAGTTTAGTTCAGTTCAGTTACGTCGCTTTGTACGCGCCTTTACGCTAATCGAACGGCTTCAGTTGACATTGAAGTAGGCTAACATCGAATCAAAGCTAAAATGTCCATTTTTGTTAAAAATCATTTATTTTAACTTTAAACATAATTAAAGTGTTCGAAAACTGAGGCCTTAAATCTAAGCATGCAAAATTTCAGCGATCTGGTTTAAAGAGAACATTATCAAATTGGGGGTTAAATAGACGGGGGTAGGAAATTCAATGGAAAACCGGCCATATTTCGGAAACGGTGAGAGATAGGGCCAAGGTTACTATCAATCACTAATAGGAAGTGGCATACGCCTTTTCAGACGAGACGAAAATCATCGACCTTTAATGACCTTGAAGGTCGGTACCGCAACAGAAACTGCATAGGCTGTAACGCGTCTTCCTTAGCAAGACGTTTTTTTTTTGGTGAAAAAATTGTTGCAATTTGCTTCCCCAATCAGTCTAAGTAAGTGATTAGCACGTTGGGTTATGTTTACTTTATATCACTAAACTGTTATTTTTTGCGCTGTAGTTGTAGTTACCTTCGATTAAACCGGTTAGAAATGTGTGCATTAACATTTATGTAATTTATTAAACAACTTTTCAACCGCAAAAATGACGTTTCGACGTTTGTTATACAAACGTAATATTTCTTCATTGTAGCTTTCGACAGCAGCGTGCATGGAACTGTGTCACCTCTGAGAAATCGATTTCTCTCCGTAATTGGAAGTCGGGCTTCGGACGTAGGCGGTACGGTTGACTTTTCCAAGCGAAGCTGGGCTTCTAGTTTGTATGGGGCAAAGTTGACAAACAGACAAATGAATCGGACGGACGACGGACGGACAGATAAGTTTTTTTGTTAAACTAGACTATGTCCTAAACGCGGTTTTACTTTTGTGATTTTGCGGTCCAAAATCATGGTGTTCCATGTATTTTTTTCTATTCGCTCACGTGTTGCCAGACATATCGTCGCCGTATATACCTAATGCTGGTCTGGTGCGCACAGCTGTCGGCGATCAGTTAACCCGGACAGACGTGCGTAGATTTAGCTTCTCAGTGACGACAGTCGAGAAACCACGCCCTATAGTGAGTTAGTAGCAGGTGCGCGGATTAACGCAAGCTCTTTACGCCACTAATCATTGATTACGTTAGGTCTAACTAAGCACATTATCGGAAGAAAGCTTTTACCCATAAAACCTCTCTTGGTAAACCATATATTCGACATACATGTAGCCTAGCCTACTACCAGTAGATGCGGTTGCAGTATACTGCTTAAGTGGATAAGCGAGTACGCAGTACGAGCTTATACCACTCCAAACAGTGCGGTGTCATACCTAAACCGAGCTCAGATCGCATAGACTAAACCGTCGTTTGATTTAAGCTCAAATTCAAGTACGCCGACTTTGCGACAGAATTTGCGTGTTATCTTGTAAACCACCGGTCATTTTTAAGTGGTTATTCTTCGATCAAATAATTAATTCATTAATTGTTCAATTAAATAATATATATATATATATATATATATATA
>Ga0209367_1002961_pt1 | contig 22778 bp, 14 predicted proteins | sample WorMetLIZISLAND2_FD_187412 | JGI IMG/M metagenome (GOLD analysis project Ga0209367, IMG submission 187412) | Marine gutless worms symbiont microbial communities from Max Planck institute for Marine Microbiology, Germany - Olavius geniculatus... ... | reverse complement strand
CCCCGGCTAGGAGTATGGGGGGCCTTTCCGCCGGCTCTGACAGGCAGTGAAACTTTGTATGGGCCAAAAGGTACTTGATGTCTTGAGAGTGGGAAGGTGACTGTGGGCCTGTTGTAAAGCAGTCATACCCAGGAATCAAGTTTATGAATAAGTTGACTCAGCTTCTTACTTTCTGTGGGACGAAAAATAAATGTCGGCTTTCGGTCTGAGTAGTAATAAATGACAGTGCTGAGCGTAGCAATGTTGCTGGCAGTTTAGACGGATTTGTAGCTCAGGGATTGACTGCCACCCAGCATTACCTGTATTTATGAGACAAACTGGTTAACTCTTGCAGTGGCAGTGCTATGATGACCGCACCATAAATTTTATAATAACTATTAGTATTACTGTCTTCTATTAGCATAAGTCAGCATCGTCTGCTGTCTGAACACTTGCTGTTTTCCTGTTCCATTGCTGAGCTGTCTGTATGTGTTCTGTTGTAGGTTGAATGGGTTATTGAACACATAAACTCACTTCCAGACTTATCCACTGCTGCTGCCAGTACTTCGTAATCCGTGAATGTTAATTTTATACTGCTAATCTACATCAAGTTACACGGATTGTTTCCTTTAATGCCGATTTGCATGCTATATTGTTCGACCAATCTACAGATAATGATTTATCTTCTGGTCATTTTTGGTGAAATATTCCAAGTTTACTTGACTGCATGAGTTGTGATCTATTGAGACATATGTTTCTGGTCAGATAACATAAAAGGCACCCGAGTGATAAAACCAGCATTATTTGCAGCAGATTCTATAGACTTTATAGCTGACTGTCTGGTCTGTGTGTCTTTGTGTCTGTCATTGGATCAGTTAAAGAAATTTTCAGTGCTTTGTTTTTGTGTAATTTTTTGTCGTTACTGAATCGACTAGTTGGAAAGTGTTCTGGCAAATGTTTTGAATTTTGCTGGTTTTCGGTGTCTTGTGATAGGCCTGTCTATGCTTGTCCACAGTTCCTAGCAGTAAGCCAATGCTGTTCTATTTCTACTTTTTGCAGTTTTGTAATTTACTTATATGTACAGTTTATGTAGCATTACTATTATGTTGTGTTATGAATCATATGGTATACAGAATTCTCAGTGTATGTGATACACGACATTCAAATACACCAAATAATATGCTGAATGTGAGTGATAATCACTGTGAGTGTTGTTTCATTTTGTAAATGTTTTGTACATATACAGGGTGCAGTTTTCGAGAGCAAGTCAGTACTTGTTAAGTTGGTGTTTGTCAGATGCACAGCCACGAAGGGTGTTTAAAATTTTGCACAAGGCTTTAATGCCATCAGATTGCTGCATCTATTTTACTGAATCGAGCAGAAAACTGTCTCTGGACAAAAAAGTCAATATAGCCACCGAAAGCGCTGTATTATTCAAAGAAAAGAATTAACTGTTAATCTGTTCGTATTAGTACTATTTTTTGCTAGAGTTCATGGGTTAACAATATAACGCTTACCGGTATACATTTGATGCATTAAATGAATTCTTTAAAAAAAACTCCCCATGTTGTCACTTAGGTTGGTACAGTAATCTAAAATATGTTAGTATTTTACTAGTATAGAAGGCAATAAAAAATTAAATAAGATGTTTTTAACGCTAATTAACTGAATTTACGCCATTACAAATAATGATCAAAGAAATTTGGTCAGACCGCGCACCTCTAGCGCATATTCACACAGCCTCGTTTTGAATTTTTTGTATGCAAAGATGGCGGAGGTTGATTGTTAATTTTTGTCTTATTATTTATTTATTACCTCTCGTGTACATTTTCGTACAATCGGTAACTGGGAGATATGTGGAATAAATCTTTATCTATCATTTCGCTGGTTTTAAAACTCGTAAAACAGTTTTATGTTTATGTTAAATTGACTTTCAGGTTGTCAGAGCGAAATGATATTTGTGTCAGTCACTAGGTGGCTGAAGACCCGGGTAGCGTATTGGCGTGTACTCTGTCAAGTAGTGAATGTGGTAGTCATGATTCGATATATCGAAAATATCGATATATCGTTTTCGATATCGATACATCGTATCGTATCGTCGGAAAAATATCGAATTTTTCGATATATCGCGATATTTTACGCCAGAAGTTTTTATTTTTATTACTGCATTACCAAAATAACGTGAATAAACGGAGAAAACGACAAACCAACCAAAGCAAACTAACTATAGTGTCGTAATTTAACGACACGACAGTTTATAGTTAATTTTAAAGTTCACTGACACATTTTATTATTTACCTAAAGCAAACTGCCTTGCTGAACGTTCAGGTCCTGTTCTTGTGCTTGTATAAGATTTACATACTTATCATTTTTAAAAAATTGATATGGATAACACGACATTTTCAAAATATTGTATCGGTATCGTATCGAAATTGAAATCCTGATATCAAATCATCACTAGAATGTGGGTCTTTCATAACTGCTAGCTTATGAATCCGCGAATATTTTTCCCTGTACTTTTATTGTACTCAATTAAATTTGGAACTTTCGAGAAAATATGACATGTCAGTGATCTGACTTAGCTGTCTATACTTCTGCGTAATTTCAGATTCGCATCAGATATAAGTTTATGCCGGTTTTTTTTCAAAAGACGGGGAATGCTGTGTTTGCTCCTAAGGTCAAGGGTTTGGCTTCATAGAATTAGCTCAAGTTGGTTATGCTCTTCTGCTGGTTACAGGTGAAAAGCGGATTGCGGATCTGTGGATGTCGCAACAGCTAACGCTATGATTAAGCTGTAATTAATTACTTTAACCATCTCTTAACCCTATTCCTAACCCTAACCACATTCCTAACCCCATTTTAGCACCACTGCTAACACTAATCTTAACCTTCTCCCTCACCATAAAGCTATTATAGTTGCGACATCTGCCCGTCCGCTTTTTACCATCGTTCTTTTCTATATTACATTTCATGACAACTTTTAATGTATTTTTAATCACTTTGGGACACCAGAAAAATACAGCATGATCACTCTCATATGACGGGAGGGCATCTAGCACTCACTTTGATAAATTATGTACTAGCGGAATAAATATTAGCATATGAGGAATTCTATGAAGTTAGAAATTAGGATAATGGCTATTAGGTTGAGAATGTGTTATTATTTTCGTCAGTGCCTGAAGTGTAAGTGCCATGTCAGATAACTTTTCTAGAGCTAAAAATAGTAGAGTTGTCAAAGTAATGCATTAATTAATGCGTTAATAAATTAATGTGCATTAAAAAAATTAACATTAAAAAAATTAACGCACATATGTAAATTTCTTTCAATGTACAGAATTCTGTGAAGCAAACGTTTTAATATTCCGTTAAACTGTGGTTATTTGACAATCGAATGAATTCAAGTAACTAAACTAGTTGCCGTTCCATCACTACAATTAATAAATAATTATTTTGATGACAGGTTAATAGATTTCTATGAAAGCTATGACGTCAATTATTGTTCATTATACAATTTATACATGTAAAAATGTGTTTCTAACTTTCTATTTTCTACAGGTGGGGCCCCCCAATCGTTGTGGTCTCCAGGGTAACTTACCCCCCTTCACTCTCTCTCTCGACGGTGCCTGGGTGCGTTAATAACATGTTAATTAATGTGTTAAAAAATAACGTTTCGACAGCTCTAAAAATAGTGGAATGTATTAACCACTATAGAAAAGTTTGTACCACCAACTGTAACTGAAAATGCATTTATATTTTTCAACAAGATTATTAATGTGTTTTGTTTTGTTTTTAGCTGGCAAGCTCAAGTTTTCCAGGTGATTTTTTTTTATTTTATTTGATTATGAATAGCTATATATGTGCTGTTGTGTATAATGAAAAATGTTGCAGTGCATGTTATTAGTGCTTACTGTTTATGCCTGTTGTTCCAAACTTGCGTAACATGAAAATTAGACTGTCCTGCTGTATATACGACATTGTGCATGTGTGTATTGATATGTGTGTAATGTGTATAGATGGTGATATGATTGGTTTGGATCACCAGGTGTGCAAACAGCTCCCTAGTATTTCAAAAGTAAGTAATTTCAGTGCAGTGTCTTGTGTAAATGTCTATTTTGCATCATTTAATTTGATGCATTATGTTTACCCTCCTTGCATGATTTTGTCATATATCTCTGTTTTTGGATGTACATGGTGTTAGATGAGTCATACTCATAGTTCAATATAAATTGCTTAGCTTGTGCTGTGTGTATTATAAATGACAGCACCAAGTGAAGGGCTTTATTCTGCTGTGCTGTATTGTTCATACTGACTTAATGATATTGACTGGCTGTGCAGCGTACCGATAACAGAATGCCATTGTTTGTTTATTCAGAGTTCAGAAATGCCAATTGATGACTTGCTCGATCTCTGTACTGTGCCAATTCGACCTTCGTTTTTTACAACTTCTAGTCTCTCATACACAAACTGCTACATGGCGTCTGACAGTCGGTCATCGTTAGCTGCTGGGTCGGCTGATAACACAAATGAAACAACATACTCGAGCAGTGAAGATGAGATTCTCAGTAATCAGGACTTGACATTGGACAAGGATGAGATTGCTCGTGATCTGTTGTTGTCTCGAGGCGAGGGCCATGATCGGGAAACTAGTGTCAGTGACCTCATCACTGTCTTAGACATGCCCACGTCACAGCCTGATGTCAGCTGTTCTGCACCATTCCCACAACGTAGGATTATTCTGTTACTCAATCTGACTCTGATTATCTCCACCAAAGTGAATGTAGTGAACATTGGTGGAGATTAAGTAATCATTTTTTCTGTCTGTCCACCTGTTTGTCAGTTGCTGGCAATGATGCCATTCTACAGCATAAGCAGCAATGCTGGCATACTGTTATTACTTTTTCTTCTCTTTCCTGTCGCGAAGCATCCCTTCCCTTTTCTTATATTTACCCCTGTTGCCATGGCAACGAAATTTGGGACAAAATGGGCTATAACTCGGCTTCCACGGGAGATCTCTAAGATATTTGCATCTGGCTGGGGGTTTTGAGGATGGGCTATTGGATGAAGCCACAGATGTATACATTAAATATTCTAGATACCGGACCGCAGGCTCACTCCGTTACAGAATGCGTCATGTTCAAAACGGCCCCGCTGACTAGCATGCTTTGTGCAGAGGTACATGTGGCATTGCATCATTCGATGATTCATGCTATGATAAGGTAAGCGAACACAAATGAATTGTAACTAATACTGCGTTATAAAAAAATTAACATGCAGCAATTTAATGTTAATTACACAAGAATCAAAGCGATGAACGAACAATACATGGCAGTAGTTCAGCTGCGAGCAGATCGTAGATTTGCAATGCATGCTAGTCAGGCGAGGCCGTTTTGAAGACGTTGGGTTTGGCTGGCGACGCTGCCCCTGTGGATGAAGCCAATCTAATTCCACCACGACCTTGTTGCCATGGCAACAAAATTTGAGACAAAATTGGCTATATAACTCAGTTTGTATACGAGTTATCTCTGAGATCTTTGCGTATTAGTAGTAGTAGTAGTAATAGTAGTTTAATTCACTTGGCAGAGATATGCACTCTGACGAGTGCTTTCTAGTTTTAAGAACACTTTGACAGAGTTGATTGGTTGACAATAAAAACATTCAGCCCAAGAAAACTGAATTTCAACAATTCTGAAATGTTTACTTTTACGGATTGGCGTAACCTGCAATAACTGTGTCCACAGAAGTAGGTACGGTAGATAAAAGCTGTACAATACATAACTTAATTTTTAGTTTGCAAGATGTTACTTTGTCTAATCCCGAAAAACTAGAATGTGCATTTCAAGATACACTTAAGTGTTTGTTTGTTTGATTATCATCATCCTGCAAGCAATGCTGCTGCAATGTTTTGTTTAAGAGGTAATGGTGATACGATGCAGTTTGTTTTCCTTATTCTAAACTTTTGTTCCAGGAAGCTGTTAGCACACATAGCACTTTTGTAGTTCATGCAGGTGGTTGAATGTCAGAAGAGTTCTCCAGGCTGTAGAGATCCTATATTTAATTTTTGGATATATCCAGCCCAGCAGAGAAATGGGGTACACCATACATGCATGTTTTTCTATTAAGTTCTATTAAGTTGTTCTTGGAGGCCACGTGTGAGTAAAATGTCTGATTTTTGGTTACAGAAAGTGTTAGCATCGCCGAAGTTGCAACAACGCGGAACTTGGTTAATGAGGATGAAAATAACAGCAACGACAAAGACGAGTATGACGATGTTGATGATTATGACAACGATGACGACAGTTCCAGTAGTGATGATGACGGTTGGCCAAAGGTTGTGTCATTGTGTGCATCATGTTGCAGTTATCTTTGCCATAGCCACCTCAGTTGATCATATGTTGTTAAGCATTATTGTATAGTAAAAGTGATTGTTCAGTGAATTTGTGTCAGTAAATTATAATTTGATGAATCTAACACATTCGTGTATAAACTATAAGATTAGCAGATTATCGCCGTATATATGCAAATCAAGTTTTGAAGAATTTTTTGGATTGAACTTGGTTGTCCAATTCGCTGTCTTAAGTTGGGGATATTTTTCTTTATTTGTTTAAAGCACAAGTGTTAGCAAATGGTTTTTGGAAAGTCCTACAGATTGAAAGGTTTACTGTTTTGGACTACAACTACTGCACTAGTAATATTGCTGTTGTCTGCATATCTACAGTTTTGTTTACACAACTTGCTGTGTGATACCTTGACCAAGGTAGCAGCTGTCAGAAATACCTGTGGGAAAAATAAGCCACATTTTTTGGGAAGTCCTGCAATCTTATAGGGGCTAGTGGAAACTATCTATCACAGTGATGTAGGTATATTCTTATGGAGAATATAAATGTATATTATATACAAATTATTATGTTTGTATGTAGTCGATTTCTGTTGGTGCTGACTATCAGGCAGATCTACCTGATCTAATTACCTTGTCTGGAGATCATCCTGGTGAGCTTACAGTATACTGTACTGTGAACATCACTTTTACAGTCTAGACTAGTTCTGATTTTGAAATAGATTGTCACCGATTCAGTGCATAGTTTGGAAGTGACTGGCTGAGATCGAGTCATTGATGCAGAAATGATGGCAATAAGTATTGTTAAATAATTCAGCAGTTGTTGCTTGATTGAACTGTGTACTGGTACTGATAGAATATCTGTAACATGATGATGATAATAATAATAATGTGATTTCAGAGAATTTTGCTGAATTTTTACGTGCGAAAGCAGCAACTCTTTTAGCGTGTCTTAGTCATCGCAATTCTGTCCATCTATCCGTCACTTGGGTGAATCAGTCAAAAACAGTGCAAGCTAGGATCACCTAGTCTTTACCGTCAGGTGCCTGGAAGACTCTAGTTTCAGGAACCGTAAAGCTTTTCCACAAATTCGAAGGGGGTCACCTCGAATGAGGGCACTAAATGAGAGGAGGGTGGCAAAAATTTGCAATTTTTGCCAATAAGTTGCTGTATCTCAATAATGGTGCAAGATAGGGCCTAGGTTACTATTAATCACTAATAGGAAGTCGTACACTGGCTCTCGTATGCCACCTAATTCAATGACCTTGGATGACCTTGAGTGCTAAAATAAAGGTTTTTATGGATTTTTTGGCGATTTCGGGCTGTGAGACACATTTCAAGAGTGAATTGCGCCGAAATCATTTGAGGTAGACGTGGAAAAGCTGCGTATGAAATTTTCAGCATTGAACGTAAATGTCGACAGTCCAAATTGCGATTTTTTAGGTTCAAGGAAACCTGCGCATAATGGCGGCAAAGAGTGGTACCCCCGTACAAATCATTTTTTTCGTTGTTGGCCAGTCTTTCGTGAAAATGGTTGCAGATAGACAATAGACATGAGCATGCTGCCTATCACAACAAGCAGTAGTGGCAAGCATTTCAGTCGTATCAACATCGATGACTTTGAAACACCTTGAACTTCCGATCTTGAACTTCCAAAATAAGTGCTTTTGTTGATTTTTGTGATCTTCGGCTGCAGCGCACATTTCAAGAATGAACTGCGACGAAATGGCTGGAGATAGACCGACAGTTTGAGAACAGGAACTGCTATAGGCTTTCGCGCATCTCGTGATCATTAGCTCTTGTATGAGTAAATGATAGTTAATATGAAACTAAATGAATGACTGAAAGAACATTTCAGTCAGGATTGAGACACGGGGACAACTATCCAGTAAACTCAGTTGGTTTTTTGGGTAAACCTGTTCACCCAAACTTAACAGCAGAACAGCTCAACAGCTTATAAGCAACTCAAACTTAATTCATCTTTTGTTTTTTGTTGCAATATTATGAAATGGTTTATTATAATAAGGTTGTAAAAACTTTTTGAACCTGTGAATTTGCAAATTTGTGGATTTCTATGTGATCTTAACATTATCTAGCATTGCTCATTCTAATAACTTAAAACTCCTGAAAACCCAAAATTCGTCAGTTCAGGTCTTTAAAAAACCTGGGTTTAACCTGAGAAATCTGATAACACCCACCGAGTTAAGCTTTTTAGAAAAAATTGCTTTTAAACCTTGATTTAAATACTGCTAGTGGTGGACACTTAGTTTCTGTGTATCAACTGAGCATCTATTTGTTTTGTCTGTTTGTTGTATTCTTGATATAGTTGTGATGTTGAATTTGCTAATTAAGTAATTAAATGGTGCTATTTTAGAACGTGCTGTTGATGAACGTCTGCTCTGGGATCCATCTGGCTTGGCGGAACCTGAAGGTATGTGACATGAACTAGTTAGCTTTTGGAGTTAAGATCCCAATATAACATGCAAAAAATACTATTTTCAGGGTATATTTCTGCAGTATCTTTTTGTACTTTAGACAGTGATGTAATTTACTGTATTAGATGAAGTAATTGTGAAAATGAACTGCACTTTATCATGTCTGTTACAAATTATGTTATCTGTAAATGGAAACATTTAAGGTTGTTTTACAGTTGACGCTTACTGCTGTTCCGTCGTGGGATGCCAGCAGCGGTTTCTCAGTGACTGTTCAGCAAGCAGTTATCAGGGCAACCAAGAATGCATCCGGGACAATGAGGAGGTAATTTCTCATGCTGTATAAAGGCCTTTCAGTTCTCATGCATTCTGTAATTTGAAGCTTGTCCTTGAATGTCTTGAAATAAGCAGATTTGTACCAAAAATCAGGAAAGTGTAGCAGGACCTTCTGCAGAAAGAATTTATGTTAATGTTGTTTGTTCTTTGTCAAGGTAAACAAGCCGTGTTATTATGCTCCAGGGAGTGGCAACCCTCCCACTATGAGCTTTGAATTTGGCATTGTTTTCAGTTGAAAACAAAGTTTTGTAGTTTTTAGCGCTTACTTTTATACAGTTTTGACATACGTTCTGGATCAACTAATTAGAAACTGTTCTGGTAAATGTTCTGACTTGAATTCTGAGATGCTTTGGTGTTTTGAGAAAAAACACGGAGTATGAGGCATGTACTTAACTGAGCTGCTAGTTGGTGCTATCATTACCAACAGTTGGGGTGACAGTAACTAGCACCCTCACATCGTCTAGTTGTCAGATGCTCTATCTGTGCTGCAGATTGATGATTGTATTAAGATTATTGCTTTATAATCTCTAAATTTGCAGAAACTCTAGAAAATAGTACTACTTTCATACAGGTGGAAATATTGGAAATTTTGTTAATTTTTTTACAAGTGAGATATATTGCAATTATTTTAGTTGCTAGTTACCAGGAGCACGTGATATTATGAGAGGATCAGAACGATGATGGTGCAGTGTGACAGTAAGCGTGTCATGCCCCTCCTGGGTGTAGGCGAAGTGCTTATCTCCCTTTCTGTTGAACCTGTAGGTGGATGAAACGCATGGGCAGTGCAATGCCAGACCTACAGTTGTCTTCCCAGCCGCAGGGTATCACCGCCCTTTAGCCGGTACCAAATTATACTGCTTGGTGAACAGAGGCACATGTGTGTGAACGCTGAACAACTTAACCAAGGTTGTTACCTGGCAGTGCTACGAGCCCGAGTCAATCCGGTCACCAGTCTGGCCCGTTACCGTTAGACTACCAAGCCACACGCAGTGTGACAGTGGTGTGTGTATTTGTTGACGTTGTCATGATGCAGGCGCTGAAGCTGCTGATGCAATGCAACTATGACACGTCCGCAGCCCTGCAGCGATTGCAAGTTGACAGCACAGGCCCACAGTCAGGTACTGCAATCACTCTGTTCTGTTTAGAACTCAGTTCATGCATCTGTCCACGTTTCGTTCGCTGGTCATTTTCGACCTCAGCACTACATTCACAGAACAGAGATAAGATAAAGAGTTGGGATCGCGATGATGACAGTTAGAATGATAATTTCTTTCGTGATGATGTTTACTAGAAAAAGGTTAGATTACTTTTATTCACATCATTATTAGAAGTTGTTAACCAGAACCTTTGCATTGATGGAGAGTTGGCTGGCAAATGTACAGAGCAGTCACTTTGGTTAAGCAATAAGCATCATGTTGTTCTGACAGTGAATATAAGTTGCACGTAGTAGACAGTCACCACGTTTATCGACTTCAGAATTAAATGAAACTGAAAGTTGAAAATGAAGCTTAACCCTTATACCGCCACATCGTTTGTGGGTTTTTGACCCCCAGATGCCAAATACTTTTTTTGCACATCTTCTTAGGAAATAATGAAGTAATGTCAGAAATAGCTACAATTTTAACTAAAACATGACAATTCTTTAATATGTTGTGTTTCTTGTAGAAGGCCAAATTCACAATATGGACATAGGATCCGTAGTTAGGCCCTGCTGAACACAGTAAGGCTACTGTCACTGTTGATATTTTCTGGTGCCGTCAATCTCATTACAAGTCATTCCAAGTCGGCGCGATATAATTTTGCTCCCAGCAGTTCCTTTTCCATCCTCACGAAACTCATCTGATGAGACACTTCTGTATATTGGTGAACTTGTGGCTGAATAGGTGTGTCGATCTGTGCACGTGAATACTGGCTGCCGCTGAGATGCTGCCTTAGATCTAGGCTACTTCCTAGCTGGTGGCACTTATGCAACATTTTCATCAGAATGTCCAGCAACATCACTTGCTTCTCTCTGTGATTTATCGTGGCTGTCAAATAGAACTGCATCATAATCACTGTCATCAGCTGATTCAGCGCTGTCAGGGTCACTGAAGATTGCAGCCAACAGCCTTTAGACGTCCACCCACAGAACCCGTTTTACTGCTACTAGTAGCCTACTAAGTACTGCTGATGGCGTCTACAGCAAAAGACGAGAATATAAAAAGTCACAAAATGAATTTTAAAAAATGAAAAGCTGAAAACTCCATATGCACGCTTTTACAACACGGTGATATTTGGCTTGGTGCCTGGGTGTGACGGCTGCAGCAGCTGGGCGACGACATCGCCGATTGACTGCGGACATCACCTTGCTGCCTTGTCTAGCCCTGCCACAGACCCAGGCTAGCATTTCTCATACACCTCTGGCTAGTTCACTAGAGGGCAGCAGCAATGTGTCTGTGTGTGAAACCGACTATAGACGGCACCGGCGGTCAACACCTGTCGATGTACGACCGTGACCAACTATAGTCATTTCCGGCGGCCTGCTAAAATGCAGTGGGAACCGAAAGGGTTTGGTTCCAGTGGTATAAGGGTTAATAATGAAATTGAGCTAAAATTGTACAGTAACAGTGAAATGGGACTGCAGCTGAAAGTAATTTGTTACATAATTCTTCATCCTTTTGTCTTGATAAGTGTTCTGATGTCTTTGCTTGTAGATCCGTTAAGCTGCTGGTCAGCCGATGAATGTGCCAATTTTGTTAGTGGACTACGCCAATACGGAAAAGATTTTTATCTAATACATCAGAACAAGGTAGTTTATGTGCGATGTACAATTGTACATTTACATTTATCTACCTACCATACAGTATTTATAAAATAGCGTTTAGTTAGAAAAAAACCGAACAGTTTAGATTGCATGTGCTATCTAGATACAAATATCTAAATGTGAATTTGTTGCCTGATAACTGATTTGAAGCTTTTTTGCATGTATATGTTGTGTACATTGTACAATAGTCGCTGCATATGTTGTAGGTTCGGACGCGGTCAGTTTCCGAAATTGTTCAGTTTTATTATCTGTGGAAGCGAACGGACCAGTACGCAGCATATAACTTCAAGATGTCTGCTGAACGTCGGCGGTTCTCGTACTCTTCATAGTAAGTATTGTCCAATGTCAAGTTTTAGTTGTGTTTCTGATGTCATAGATATCATGATATTACTATAATGTTGCTGTTTTTGTGTATTAATTGATAGTGGATATCTATTGTAATAATAGTAATTGGTGACTGGCTTTTTATGGTAAGAGTTTATGGCTTAATGTAGCAATTAACACAGGTCTCTATGAGTTTAGTTAAACTAGAAATTTGGGGCAGAGCCCAACGTGGGTCCACCTGGTGCCGTAAGTGATTGGGGGGAACATTTATGAGGTTGAAATTCTTCTGGTAGCAAAGTCACATGGCCCGAACTCAAATGCATTAGCATACGCAGAACGTGCATTGTCGACTTAAGGTGGGTCAACATTTATGCTTATTACTTTTTTGTTAGTAGATGAAAGGTCACCGAATTTTTTGCTGAACCTCCTAGTGATTGCTGTCGATCAAGTTTGTTTCCAGTTTTCGATATCTTTACTGGTTCTTGAGTTGTTCGCAGTCAAAGTCAAAAGTTTTTTTAAGTCACGCCAAATTTTGGATGTTTTTGCCCTTCTAAATTTTAAGGGGCAGTGTCTTACAAAAATTGTACATAAGTGATAATGCCCACCTTATGACACGTAATGTGACAAAGTTTTGTAGGGTCCCATAGTTATAGGTGCGAATATGCTGAATTTTGAGCTAGTTTTTTACCCCCTCTTAGAAAAATTTGTAAGGGGGACCCCATCTCCGATGAGTAGCGTGCTGGTAAGACATGGTTATTTTTTAGCGTATGTAAAATATTTGGGTTACAGCACCGCCCATTGACCAAAATATGGTTTTCTGAAAAGTCTGTTTTGATGCGTATAATTTGACCTTTAGATCTCCAAGGTTAATGGATAACGGATGCTCACCATACTTTTTCTCCGAATGTAGTTGGAATCTTGGTAGATCACATATTTTTTCCAATTTTGAATATCTTCATTCGTTCCAGAGATATTTGCCACCTTAGTTTGAAGTCGTCCAAAATTGCGCAAAATTTTGCATGTCTTTGGCGCGTAAAATTTTTGTTGAGGCGGCCCTCTGAAATTTTGGACCAGGATTATAAAATTGAATGCATTTCTGATCAGTTGATCAGTGATCACGGTGCAAAATTTCGCAGCGATCGGCTAACGGAACTTGGATATCTCGTGGTGTAAAAAGTAATAATAACCACTAGCAGATATAAGTCCGCTCCAAAAGCTATCGTTTCTGGGTAGATTAATAATGCCAGGCCTGGTTAGTACTTGGATGGGTTACCATTAGTGTATAGGTAAACTATCTCACCACCTTACTAGCCACCACAGTCTATTCTGCCTAGCGATCTTGTTGAGTGTAGGTGCAGTGAGTACCATCAAAACTGGGACATAAACATTACATGATGAATTGGTGTCTGGCTGATGGCCAGGAAAAAAAGCACCTTGGGAAAGCACTATGTATGTTGGCTACATTGGCTTCGACCAATTGGCGGGCAGTAGGCTGGTACCGGTACCTGGTTACTGTAGTACAGTACGGTCATACTGCGCTGGCATAAATAGGGCAGTTGAAGCAGGTCTGTCGAGAACTGCTGTGTGTCCGAATGGACAGCGTGACTGCCTACTGTTTGAAAGGTCCCGGGTTCGACTTCTCGTGCATGCAGACTTTTTTGCAACTTTTTTCTCTTCGCTGTCGTAATTAATTTTTGATGTAGTAAATGTCTGGCTTGACTTTAAAAATCGTTGTTGCTGCTTATTCAGTGTGAGCATTCTGTTACTGATGTGTAATTATACAAAGTCAATTGGTAGCCAATTTCGGATAGTGCTGTTCTGAGCGTCTTGTGCCAGGAAATGCAGATCAGCAGTGCCTCGTAGGTAATCAGTAATCATTGAGGCTTGGGAAAGAGCGAAGGACTTCACTATTTCCTAATAGCAAATTTGCCACCTGTAACCCACAGTGAAAATGCTGTTTGTACTATTTTGGATTCGGTAGCTGTATACTGTTCAGTAGTTGTTGTGTTGGGCATTTTGCAGTGAATCCATATTGGATGATGCGGTGACGTCACGTGATATGTCGATGTTTGAGCGCCCGCCGAGCCCAGGCATTCACACGTTACTATACGCCGATGCCAAGCGACACGACCACCACATGGGCATAACCGCTAGTTCACTTGAGGCTGTATCCACGCCTACGATGCATTCTGTTACACCGCCATCTTGGATGCTTTCACCGCTGCCTCATCTTGCCACGTACCCTCGACATCAGTCCATAGCGCACTTCGACCCAGTTGTTGACTCGTACTCAGTTCCGTATCCCGTCGAACACTTGTCCGTCGTTCCGTACGCTAGAACACATTACTGTACGGATTCTGTTACGGGTTACGCAAATAGTATTTCTGACTCTTGTTATTTTGCACCATATCACGGTACTGTTTGTGCACCGCTGGACTACGGTGTCAGCGTGCTAGAACCGCCCATCAAGAAACTGTGTTCTGGTTCCGTGGTCGTTGACTCGTCGCCGTTGCATGCAATGGCACCGGTTGAGTACGTTTCGCCGCCAGTCAATAGCTCAATAATTTATGCCCCGCCGACATTTTCAGCCGACACGAGCAGCATGTACAGTTGTCGGCAGATGAGCATGTCGTCGTGTGTGACAGCTAACAGGCCATGTCGAGAGCCGGTATCAACTAACAGCCTCTCGACCAGCGATGTAAATTCATCATGCTACGCAGCTGTCGTCACCAGTGAGATGCTAGCTCAGTGATGCATTTGAATATTATGTGAATTGTTGATAGTGTTTTCGCTTGATGGCTGCTGGTTAAATTTAGACTCCACTGACTGTTGCAATATAAATGATTCCGTTCATTTGTAACTTATAACGAGTTGTAAATCGTTACTGCTATTGATGCAGTCTCTCTGTATGTGTGTGTGTGATTGAAAGTGACTAGCTTCATATGCATTGAATTTAGGTTTCCAGCTAAATATTGCAGTTTTTGGTCAACCGTGATCTCCACGTATGGCTGGTAGGTTTGTAATGCCACTTTGCGGTGTGTGTTTTTAAAAGAAGCAATCTAATTATCTTGTTCGATGAGTTTTTGTTATGTTCGCTTGTTTTTTTTTCATGACAGCTATGTCATTATGTAATGTTCTCTTTTAGACTCTGTTTGGTTTAACCGTTGTAGTCATTCTATACTCTGGGGTTAATATTAACCAGTCTTTTTTCAATGGACAGTGCAGGTAAGTTAGACCTTGAGCAAAATCCCCTGTCCTCCAATAGAGCATTATCACATTGATGTCTGTCTGGAGGATAATGGGGAAGATTGTTAGAACTACCATTATGTTTATTACATATGCACACGTAGAATCCATTTGAGTTCATACATTTTTAGGTTTAGCTTGTTTTTTATATCTTGTGCTTTGTGTTTCTGTAAAGGTTAAACTTACTGTTCCATTATTATGTGTTTTTATGCAATCTGCCTGGAAAGGCGGTCCCTGAAATGACCTATACTGTGTCGAGTGTGACGTTAAATCCTTCTCACTCACTCTACAGAAAAGCAGGATTGTCACAGGCCTGACACCCAACAAGAACATTCATCCACTGTATGACAGGACAGTAGCAGTAATAATGATCATAGTCAAATTGTTGGTTTTGTTTATGAGAAATTATGGTTAGAGAAATGTTAAATTATTGCATTTAGCATTAAACCTGAAGCGAATTGTCCCCGCATTTTTATATGTACAGCAGTAGAAACTGACAGTGTGTAATACTCCAGTCCAAGCCAGCGAAGCGTCTAATGGTCTCTGCCTGTTTGCCCATTCTAGAAACTTGCCTAATATAATACCCATAATTTGGCAGTCCTCCTTCTCATGGCAGTTTGCCAATGCTGGTATTAATAGTGATGTGGCATGGGGGGAATTGCCCACCCCAAATTTTTGGCTGTCAAAAAATTGTCAGAAAATTTTTTTGTCAAAAAGTTTTTGTTTAAAAATACAAAATTTGGGGCTAAAAGCCCATGTTGGGGAAATTTATGGCAAAATTGGTTTCTTGTTAGAGATTTCAGCTGCCTGTTGGAATTCTATTTGAAGTTTGCAGTGCCTATCCCCACCTACGGTACTTTAGCAATGTACGATGCTGCTGGCTGGTATGTCCATTGCTCAATACCCACACATGTCAGTCAAGGGCTACTATGTCCATGAATGTTTTGTTGCAGTATGAAGTTATAAAACTACATTACTATTAACTCTTGTATTTGCTTTAATGTTTGGTTAAAATACTTCGTAAATATTTTGTTCACAGTACCTTTGATCTTTGCAGTTGATCTTAAGGTGATCTTTGCAGAAATCAGAATGAAATTAATTAAACGAAATGTGATTATTGGTACAAAGCAAGTATTGTGTGGTTTTGCCACGCTGCAGCATCTGGAAGTGTCTACTTTTCAGGTCATGTTTTTAGTTTTGTGTTGTTTTGCATAATTGGCTTTGTGTTTATTCACCACTCAGGTTCAGTGGACTGTTATTTGAGAGTAATATCATTACGTCCAGTACTAAGTAGTAAAGGAAAAATTATACTGTTATCATGTCACATCCGATGAATTTTTTTTAACTACTCAGTCCTCAGCTATTATCATTATATTGTCATTTTGGCATTTCATTTGTGTGATTGTGTGTAAGTTAGCTGTTCTGTATATACGAAGAGCATTCAAAAAGTTTCGCAACTTGATTATAAAATAATCAAAGTGGTCATAATACAGAAGATTTGTTGGATTATTTATTATTTACGTCCGAATTCAATGTATTTCTCGCAATTTTTGCTGAAGTATTTATGTTGTAGCAATCAATTTTTATTGCTGTAGTTTAAAGTCATTCTTTATCTTAAATATTGTCGACATGGGCAAGTTGAGATTTTGAATTTTGATATCGATAATAATCACTGTGGGTCCGGTCCTTGCTGTGTGCAGTGTGATCTAATTGTACTAAGCCAGTTTTGGTCAGGGTGCCACATTATGTTACAAATTTTGTTATTTTCTGGAAGTTAGTATTAACAGTTAGCTTTTGAAAGCAAATCGTATTTTGAAATGGCTTTATAATGCTTTTGTTTGAAGCATGCACAAATTCATGATATTTTAGATTCAGAGTGGTGAAAAATTTTTAAACATATCCATTGGGGCTCCTACAAAGTAGATGTTTTGCGTCTCACATTGGTAGATCCTACTGTACAGGGTGTGGCAAAAAAAAGTGGACCCCTAAAGTTTTTTTGCTATTTTCTCAGCAATTGTTCGGGATTTTAATGTGAAATTTTACAGCTTTATTCAATGCAACCTTCTACATCTAACTGCCAAGTTAAATGTGATTTTGTTGAAAAACAACGAAGTTATAGACTTTAACATGACCGCCTACGATTTTTCAGCATTCAAAAATGTTGAAGCTATTGTACCAATGCAACATCTTTAAAACAACACCGTTAACTAATGATCAAATGCCAGAATTTCATTGTCAATGTGAATGATCAAAATGTCCACTGCTAGCTAGCTCCAAGCTCCAACACAAACCTTCAGTCACTTACTTTGATAAGTCTTTCACAGCCTTGTCGATCGGTCCTTGTGACAGGTTGCCCCAGATAACCTGAAGCGCTTTCTTGACTTTGTCGATTGTTTTCGGCTTTGTTTTAAGCTTGCAGTAAACCTCCAACATTGCACCCCACACGATAGTCCACTGGGTTTATATTCGGCAAATTTGGAGGCCACTGGTCTTTTGTGATAAAATCTGGACAGTTGGCCCGCAGCCCGTTCCGTGCCTGCATCACACTGACTGTGTGTCAATGTGCTGCTGAATAATATCACCTTTTGTAATTTTTGCTGTTCGATGTGCAAGTCCTTAAATGTTGTCGTTAACAAGTGTACAAACTAATGTTTTGTACATTTATGTGAAGTAAGTTATGAGTGCACTTCTAGACTTTGCTGGTAGAGCATTTTCAGTCTAATGTATCAAGTTGCAAAATTTTCAGAATGCACCTCGTGGCAAATGCTTCTTGCTGTGTGGGGCTGAGCCATCAATAAACATGCTGCTGTGTGTGGTGAAGAATATGCCTGTCTTGCTTGTTATAGTCTTGCTGCTCAGTGTAAGTGCAAGGTGTGTTGCAATCAACTCTAGGACTATCATTGTTGGATAATGTTATTGCTGCATATGTGAGCTACAACTGTTACATAGTTATTTATGTTACGTATTGTACTGTCACCATGATGCGCTAGCAGCAGGGTGTATGTAATATACAGATATGAGTTTTTGCACAATTTGTTAGTCAGTTAATTTACAAACTGCTGTGTATATATAGTGAGATATATAATGATTTGTTGTGCAGAGATTTCAGTTTCATTAGGTAGGCATAGTCCTACTCGATATATTTGTTGCTATAGGGTGACACAGTAGGTCATGAACGATATTAAGTGACAAATTAAGTACGTTGAAGCTATGAAATAATTATTAAACTCTTATCAGCGTTTGCGGAAATTTAATGCAATTTTGTGTGCAAAATATCACAACTGTTTGTTACTTACTTGATTTATGCAAACCAACAAAGTGACATCACCCAGTGGACATATACACTCATGACTTGATGTTAACGTTTATCAGTCTACTGATGTGTACTTTTAACTGTGGTGTAGTATCATGTCACCCTATAGTATCATACATGTCGAGAGCCATTATGTACACCACAGATGATTTGGTGAGTAATATCATTATTTGAGTTGCTTGATACCAGGTAGTGAAGTGAGGTTGTGTTTGGCTGATGCGAGAACTTGTTATTTATTGCCACGATGATGAATTTTTTAAGTACGATGTATATCGTACATTTTTGGATTTGGCAATTTGCCTACATTAATTTTGTAACAGTCATTTTCAGATGTTAGCAGAATATTTCTAGTTGCTCACAGTCTGGCTGGTGGACTTAGCAGGATTTTTTACATGTCACAGTATTGAAGACTTATACATGTATCCTGTGCTGGAATTCTGATATACAGAAACCTGACGTTGATCATAGTTTTTAGGGAGATAGTTTCTGTCTTCATAAGGCAAGGAAGCCACCGAAAATGTGATACACTGCTGCCTGTGCTGTCATGTAAGTTTGTCAAACTGCTCATCATTTTTGTTTATTTATTTGGTGAAAATTTGAAGATGGAGAGAAGGAAAAACATAATTTGCGAAAGGCTTCCATAGTTTATTTTCAAAATAGTATTTGTAGGCTGCAATTTTGCCTGCTTGTGCTTGCCAGCTGGTGTAAGTCTCGCTTTTGCAATGTGTTTATTTTGTCATCAGTGAGTCAGATTCTTCACCATACAGTACACATTTGCATAGTTATATCTATCATTTTCACTGTGATGTTCAGTATATGTTCAGTCGGTTCTGTTTGCTTATTATGATAAGATTTAACATTGTGCAATACACCATCAGCGTTATGCACAATTTGTGTCCCGTAAACTGACGCAGTAATGCTCATAATTATTTTCATAACTATTATGCTTTTTATAGTCATACCACTAAAACTGATCTGTTGATTCTAGTGCTGTATGAAAATTTTGAGCGGAATTCTTGGTGATCATGAAAATATGGCACAATATTATTCAGAGTTGGTTCTTTGCTCAGTACTGCAGCTTATTTGAAGGTGTTATGACATCTCCCTGAGTCCCGTGCAGTTTCTTTTTGCACATACATTTCTTTCTCTTTGCTCTGAGCTGTTCGTTTGACTCGTTTAGTTTGTCTGCTACTGTGCAGCATCTACTGTTTTTTATTTCACTGTTTTTAGTCACTGTTACGGAATGTTAGTTATGCAGAGACTTGCATTACAGCAGCCCCAGTCTGTTCGCTCTCAGAAGACTGGTCGGCTAAAAATTCAATTAGCATTATACCTTGTTTAGAAACTGGCCAGTCTGCCTTTTTGCATGCAAATTGGAAGTTGGGTACAGTCTTACTCTGGTGCTGTGTAGTTGGGATTCCATCATAGTTGAGTGGCAGCTCAGATAGCATTATCACTGTGTTAATAATCAAATTGTTAGCAAACGTTGATAATGTGACTTGCCCTGATGAACTGTTACAAGGTGGTATCGTCTCACTGCTGGTATATATGTATGGCACCACAGGTCACTACAGGTCTCCACTTGTTCTTATTATATTACTCAAGTTCCAGAAATTTGATGTTTGTCTTCAGATTCAGCTTGCTGATATTGTACACCTTACAAATGACTATATTATTATTATTATATTATATTATTATTATAAACGTCCTGAAATTAGCATAGACTTGTCCTGAAAATCTTGCTAAATTAAAAAAAAAGAACTCAGTAGAAGTTTTGACATGCATGACATTCTAGTGTCCAAGTAGATTTGTCATATTTTCTCCAGTTAATGAAATAGCAGTTTCGTATTTTGGCATTTCACTTTTTATGCACTGTTGTTGTGTTTACTGGATTAACTAAATGGAAAATGTTCTGATACATATCCTGAAATTTGAAAGTTATTTTGTCTTCTGAAAATGATTCTAGAGTGGAGACCTGCTAACGTGGTTTCTGTGGCAGTGTCTGCTTGCAGTTGCTGCCTGTTATTGTGATGATTTGTCTGCAATATGTCTCTGACATGAGGTGGATGAGAAAAACTAGGTCATTATTGTTGGACGTATCAGTCCAATACTGTTCTGCTTTATGTTGTGTGATCCAGTAGTAGTAATTTGCCAAACATTTGTGTTAACTTACATTGATGTCACACGTTTATAAATCATCTTTTGTTGCCTGTGTGGCCGTATTACTTTTTTTACTTACAGTAATATTAAAATGTTTCATTTTCCCCATTCGTGTATGTTGTGGATGTATGAAAATTACTAGTTACTATTATTGTTATTTTTCACCAGAACAAAAATTAGTGTAACTGTTTCAACTCTTTGTTATTCATATTGAAATGCATTTCATTTCATATTGTTCACTGCATAATTTGATTGATTATTCAAAGCCAAGATATTTGTGATGTTATGTGTGTGAAGAGTAATAAACAAAATGCAATGGAAAATATAGTGTATTCATGTGTTGCAAGTTTTTATGCACAACGGCAACTACTGCTGTAGCACGTCTTAGCCATCGCAATTCTGTCTGTCTGTCCATCATGTGGGTGGATCAGTCAAAAATGGTGCAAGTTAGGATCACCAAATCTTCATTGTCGGCTGCCTGGAAGACTCTAGTTTCAGAATCTGTGAAGCTTTTCCATAAATACGATAGGGGTCACTCCCAGCGAAGGCGCAATATGAGAGTGGGTGGGTGGGAAAATTTACGATTTTCAGCCAATAAGTCGCTGTATCTCAGAAACGGTGGGAGATAGGACCTATGTTACTATTAATCACTAATAGGAAGTCTTACACTGGCTTTTGATTGGCATCGAAAGCAATGACCTTGGATGACTTTGGACGACCTTGAACGCCAAACTAGAGGTTTTTATGGATTTTTGGTGATTTTTGTCTGCAACGCACATTTCAAGAGTGAATTGTGCCAAAATCTCTAAGAGACAGACCGGGACAGCTTGTGTATGAAACTTTCGCTAGTTTACATTTCGCCCCATGCGTTCAAGGAATTCTCCGTACTGGGGCGTCATACTTGGGTATTCCCTTAAAAATACCCCCATTCCGCCACTCGAACGGCAGCAGCCACGTGAGACGGTGGCGCCATCTGGCGTATGTGAATGCATTGTACCCAATGTCATTTGCGCTGAATATCATCTTTATCACTCAAAGTATTGGTTATAATGTGTCCTAAATATCGGAAAGATGAAACAAACTGCAATAGTAAACTTCCCAGTGTAAAAAAGCGGAAAAGAGTTACTAACCATTCTGGATCTATGGACTGAGCACACAGTAACAGATTATCAATCAGAGTCTGCAGACCTCTCTAAGATATGGAGATAAAATCACAATATTATCAGCGTAAGCTAAGATATTTACTGTCATACAACCAATGTGAGAAGCAGAAATGCTCTGCAGCAGACCTCTGAAACTCTTCCTGGCCTAGTACCATTACCGACAGAAAAACAGCCTCGCATTTGGAACAGTTTACCAATTACCATTCGAACAGCGTCCATTACCAACACTTTTCGACGACACCTCAAGACTCATCTTCTCTCCGGCAACACCGCCATCGACTAACTGTTACCATCCGCGCCTACGATTCGAACTTCTGTTTTGACATATGGCGCGTTACAAATGCAGACTCCTTACTTACTTACTTTATACAACAACACCATTCCACTTCACACACAGCGAAAAACATATAATCAAGGCCACCGGGAATTCCCGTTCGGGAATTCCCGGGAATTCGCCGTTCGCAAAATTCCCGCGGGAATTCCCGGGAATTTTTATGAATTGACATTTTTGCACTAGCCAATACTGTTTTCCCTTAGTTCTCCTCGCTGGAAGCGCCTTTCCCCTATCGGGGACGGACCGGTCTTGTAGGAGCCCCGGGTTTTTCCTGGGATAGACCACGGAAATCTTCTGATAGTTTTCAGGCCCATCTAGCAGCAACACGATAGCGCTTTCTGCCTTAGCATGGAA
>Ga0209367_1002960_pt1 | contig 22781 bp, 26 predicted proteins | sample WorMetLIZISLAND2_FD_187412 | JGI IMG/M metagenome (GOLD analysis project Ga0209367, IMG submission 187412) | Marine gutless worms symbiont microbial communities from Max Planck institute for Marine Microbiology, Germany - Olavius geniculatus... ... | reverse complement strand
CATAAACTAATTAACTACGTAAGCAAATATATACGCTGTACTAACGTCAAAATAACGATGCAATGTTCGTCATCAAAGTTGCTACAGAAAAACGCCTATCGAATGTAAATGTTCGACATCGTTTTGGTTCAGGTGACGTGTGACAGCAGGATTCGTTACGATGTCACACATGTGGAAGTAGGAATGGCGAGGCTGTATACAGTCCGGATCGCAATGATAAAAAATGTCACGCTGCGTAGTCAGAAGTCGCTTGCTGCCTTTTATTCGACCGTAGACGCATAACTCCTGGTGAGAGATAACGAACTTGGGCCTGGCAGTAGCCCCTTTAAACGCAACCTTGCAGCCCCGACACTTTTTAATTCTACCGTCGTATCTTCGTAAAACGAAAGGATTATTGTTATGATGCATTCTGCGATAAACTTTCGAATCGTAGTGCTGGCACTGCTGATCGCTCATAGTTGCCGATTCAGCGATAACGATGCAGTAAGAGATGTGAACTGTAGGCCAGCTACTGATGATGTGACGAAACTGGAAAAACTGTTAGTAGTATTATAGTCGACAGGCTTGCAAAATGTCAAAGTAACTTTATGCTGACGCAGCAGAAATGAACTTACTAAAGAAACGGGCAGCACTCTCTACAGTTCAGTGCCCCGAGCTGATTTTGGTGATCACCTTCCAAGTAGCAGGGAGTAGCTTTGGCCAGAGATGGGTGGGCACTGTCGACGAGGTCCATCACCTTCTTTATCTGATCCCACTCTGCGAGACGTAGAGCGACACCCTTTCGGTCTCGCCATAAGGCATATAAAACTGGCGAAAATCAACGCATTTGAATCCCGTGGTGACCGACACATAACATCCACCGCCGATATGCTGTCGATAGTTGACTTGCGCATCATCCTCGCTGGCGTTCTTAATTACTTCGTTCACTTTGGAATCGATTTCGTTGAACGCAAAACGAAACTGAGCCCATCTACAGCGACATGAAACAACAAGAACGAAAGGGTTAACTAAATTGGTGGCTAATAAGCATTATAAAAAACAAAAAAATATTTCATTGGTAGCAATACAAGTTAGTGCTGGAATTGAACAAAGTGGACGTAAAGGACAGACGAAAAAATATATGGGAAACATGTAGTACGATGAAGAAAAAAAAAAAATAAGCTGTAATATTTACCTGTTAGGCGGTAACTCGACGATCTTGTCCACAGAGTCTTTATGTTTGATAGTCACTGTTAACTGCCCTTTCTTCTTCTTAACTGTCACTGTTCTATCATCGCTTAGCTGGTACGGCTTCATGATGCTAGTTAGGCAACTGCTCGTAAGCTGAATGTGGTATGATAGGAAACGAGTCGTTTATATAGCACAAAATTGCCTACATCAGCTAATGTCGCAAGCAGGCTACAGTGCGGGCGGGGTTGCCAGCGCTACAGTTTGGCTTTTCCGTGAACCCGTAGTCTAAAAAAATGGCCGTCAACACACCCCTTTTTACTACTGGCCAGAATCGAGCCGCGGTAGAAGAGGGTTACATAAACACAGGGTTTTGTACAAGTCCGAGCTCGGGTTTATGTGATTCGTCGGTGTTGACGACCAGTAGACTGGGTTTCGAAAGTAACGTGTCGGCACTGAATACTCCGTCAAAGTCAATTATGATGTAGTCTCTACATGGCACAGCATGACCAGAAGGTATTTAATGACCTTGTCAAAGAGCTGAAAGACATCTCGCCACCACTTGCTGACAACCAGGGTGATATACTGCTAAACGTAGTACAAAAAACCGTAAAAAAATTAAAAAAACAACAAAAGTCCCGTAAATGACGGAATAACAGGGGAAATAATCAAACACGGAGGACCGCACTTGATTGAAAAAATACATCAGCTGTGTAACAAAGCGTGTAAGAGGGGTATCGCGCCTGCAAAATAAAAAAGTCAGTTTTAGTTTTGCTAAATAAGAAAGACAGTACTATAAAATGCAGCAACTACAGAACGATTGCCTTGACAAGCCATCTCGGCAAAATGCTAATAATGATCCTAGCAGAAAGACTAAGATCAGAAATAAAAAAGAACACATGGCTGACAAACAAGCAGGATTTCGCAAAGACAGAAGTACAGTACAACAGATCTTAATTCTGAGACTGTTAACAGAGAAATAAATAATTAAGTAAGTAAATGACTTACAAAGCGCCAAAGTCTCAGAAAGAATCAGGGCGCATAAAAAGCACGATAAAAGGCTAAAAAAATCTTCAACTGCTTCGTCGACTTTCAGGAGGCATTTGACAGCATAGACTAGACGGTGACCTGGGCTGTGCTAGAGTCATATGGAACGGATCACCAGTTTGTCCGGTTGTTAAAAAACATCAATGAAAATGTTCAGGCAGCAGTAAAAGTATGTGGGCAAAAAAAAGCTGGTTTGCAACCAGCAGGAATACAAGAAAAAAAGATTCAATATCGCCAACTCTGTTCATTTCGGATCTAGAGACAGCCATGGACAAAGTCAAAGATGGCGAAAAAGAAATATCTGTACACGGAATGAGAACACACAACTTGCGATTTACGGATGACATAGACAAAATCACAGAAGATAAAAGCACGATGGAAAAGACAGTTCATTTACTACAAAAAAAAACAATGAAGTATGGGCTAGTGATGAACGCCAACGAAACAAAGACGATGGTATTTGGTGATAAACAAATATCGAGTAAGATATGCATAAAGGAAATTGAGCTAAAAGATGAGGAGAAATTCACCTACCTGGGAAGCAACATGACATATGATTTGGACTGTTCAAAGGTAATAGCAGTCAGAATTGCAAAAACAATGGCAAACCTGAAGGCCTTGGACAAGATTTGGAAAAGTAAGGCGATTACTCTTCAATTGGCAGAAACCCTACTGCAGAAAGTGATATAGAGAAAGTTGCGCCTTTTTGGACATATCTGCAAAATGGACGACAGCAGAGAAATAAAGACCATAATGTCCTGAATGATGGATGGTTCAAACAAACGAGGACTGCCTCACCGAAAATGGTCAGATGACATTGAGCAGTGGTGTAAAGCAACCCTGCAGGAGTTAAGCCACGCTGGCCTAAATGGGCAGCGGTGGGCAGCGATAGTAACAATGGCGTCAGACACCAACGCGTGTTGAACAGTTGTTGATGACGATGATAATGATGAATTTATGTATAATATACTAAGTAAATTTTGTTTCTGTTACGTCTTGCATGTGTGCACATTTCGCATTTTTGCATTTTGCTCTTCGCATTTAGCCTACTTCCATTTACATACGTTTCAAACGACGAAGGTTTAGCGAGTTTACAAAGTGTTTGCTGAATAGAGCTGTTAGGCCAGAAAAAGAAAAGACAGAATTGCATTGTGCCCATTTGGACACCAATATTTGAATGCTGCATTTAGCTGGTCAGAGTGACACTTGATGTACATTGCAAATCATGCACTTTTTCAAGCTATTTAAAGCATTTTTGACACGGTGTATTAAGCATGTCAAAAATTAATTAGCAGCATATATTTTTTAAAATATTAAATTATTTTTAAAAAATAAAAAAAATTAGGCTTGACGTTTGATTTTTTTAGTTTTTTACGTTTTTGACCTTGAAAATGACGTTTAATGTACAAACGAAAGCGGCAGCCACCCTTGTTTTTAACCTGTAACAAATGATTTAACATGCATGGATGCCTGCTATTATCACGCAATGCTGCAAAAAATGTGAAATTGAATTTTGGCTGGTCCACTATTAACTCTTCGTTAGCATAAGGCGTAATAACGACTTGTGCGTGGCCAATTTTTATCAGTTTCGTTTCGTTTTTGCACTATTGCCGCTTGCGTTTACATTACTATTTTGCAAAATGCAATTGGTTAACATGCGCACTCTTGCAAACACATTTTAGTTAGTTCGGCGGTAGTTTGCATGTTTTAGTCGTTTGTTCGTTTCACCTGTACTGTTGTGTTCGGCAGATGTGTTCGGCAGTCCGCACGACGCTAAATCGCTCAACCGTGAAAATGTTTGGTTGCCTGTTTTTTGAGCATTAACTATTTAAACTCAGTTGCTTTACTGTTTGAGCAGCTGTCGTCAGGTATGCGTAAATTTTGAAGCGTAGTATTAAGTTGACTTTTTATCGCAAGCCAATGGTCATTCAAAATTATTACACAGTTTGTTATTATCGACGCCCGAAGTCGTCCGGTGATTTAAATATGGTGAGTAAATTTTGTAAATAATTAAGTTGTTGCGTTACATAATTTAGTTTTCACAAGTTTATATTAACATTTTAAGTAAATGCTGTGGTATTTCCGACTAATCGTAACTTAGAAAATTATGTCGTGCATCGTCAATAAAATATTGTTTCAAACTGAGTCGTCTTTTTGCAAGAAGAAAAGAACTAACAAGCAGTATTACCGACACAATCGTAACCACGTGTTACTAGCGAAATGCGAAAGTGCGAATTTGGTTTATGTGCGCAAGGCGAAATTGATTTGATGAACAAAAGTTGTGTTATATGTGAAAACATTTCTAGGGTTTTAATATTTACGATTAAATTTTAATTCACACCGTTTCACTTCAGCAACCTTTGTCGCTGTTTCAAAATTATTTTTTGTTCGTTAGTTTTGTTTTTCGCATTATTTTTATCGCATTTTACAGATGCCTTTTTATTACAATTTTCGAAAGACGTGTTATATAATAAGACAAGAATATATGTCACAAGAATATCTGAAGTTCATGCTCTTGATCACACTGCGAGAAGTTGTTTGCTTCAATGAATCGACTTCATTATAACCTGAATAATAGTCGACAATTACAAGCAATGTTTTTTCACGTAGCTCACATAAGTTTGAGGCAGTACCTGACCACTGACGAGCATTAACCTCATGTTGCAACAACAATTCTTTTGGTTGTGCATCACGATGTCGCAAACAAATGTCACATTTGCTAACATAATCTCGAATTTCGGCTGTCATTCGAGGCCAAAACAGTGATTTACGGCAACGGCGTAGACAACCTTCAGCCCCAATATGTGTTGAGTGAGCAACTTTAATCATCATATATTTTAGTGCTTGTAAAATTAGCATTTGCTGACCTCCGAAAATAAGATTATTTTGAACTGTCAGAATATCACGATGTTCAAAATAAGGAGCTAGACATGGATTTAACTAATTGCGTATATGTGGGCATTTATGGTGAATTGTTTCTCTAAGCTTCTGCATGACCGAATCAGAAGCTGAGAACTGGTCAATGCGTTTTCAACGTGGAGTGGTGACTGCTCTGTGGTCAGTCACTTCCAATGTCGACACAAATGAACTTTGCTGCACATCACTGAAATGCGCACGAAACAACAAATTAGCTAAGTACATCTCAGTGCCTTTATCGTAAACAACACAGAGATCATACTTTTGAAATACTAACAACATTCTTTGAAGTTTGGTAGAAACATCACAGAGTCGCTTCTTGAAAATCATCTCAAGTGGTTTATGATCAGTTTCGACCAGTACATTAGACCTTCCAAAAATGTACATGCCAAACTTGGTGCATGCAAAAACAATAGTAAGCAATTCTTTTTCAATCTGCACATATCTTGTTTCTGCACTGCTAAGATCTCTGGAGGCAAACATAACTGGCTTATCTCGTTGTAATAACACAGCTCCAATTCCGTGACTTGACGAGTCACACTGAATCTCTACTGCATCATTTAGTGAATAATACCTCAAAACTAAAGTATAACTTAAAGATGCTTTGATATCTTCAAATGCTTTGCTCTGTGAATGACCCCAGAACCAAACACTGTACCTATGGATAAAGTGACGGAATATATGACCAGCGACATAATGTGGATGTGATATTCCTCGATTTTGCAAAAGCCTTTGCCAAAGTACCGCATATGCGCCTGTTGGCCAAGCTTCAAGCCCACGGCATAGATGGTAATGTGATAAAGTGGATTGAGTCGTGGTTGAAGGGCAGAATGCAGAGGGTCTGATTGGATGGATGCAGCTCTAGATGGGGACTTGTACTGAGTGGGATGCCACAGGGATCGGTACTTGGTCCGTTGTTGTTCCTCATTTTTATCAATGATTTGGAGGACAAAGTCAGAAACAGACTACTTAAGTTTGCTAATGACACAAACGTGTTTGAAAAAGTGAATACTGCTGCTGATGCCCTACAGCTGCAAAATGACTTAAACCAGCTTTGTGAATGAGCTAACAACTGGTAAATGGACTTTAATGTTGAGAAGTGTGTCACCATGCACATTGGAAGTAAAAACATCAAATTCCAGTACAATATACAGGGCCGTCAACTCGATACAATGAAGACCACAAGGAACTTTGGTGTACAAATTTCCAGCACCCTCAAATCAGCAGATCACTGCCATGAGTCATACTGCAAGGCAAATCAACTGTTGGGATTGACGAAGAAGACAATAAAGCACAGAAATCCAGCATTGATGGTGAGATTATATAAGAGCTTGGTCCGACCTCACCTGGAATATTATTCGTCAGTATGGAGTCCTCACTATAGGAAAAAACAAGATGCTTATAGAAAAAAAATTTAACACCGCTTTACTAAACTCTTTGACGACTTCAGGAAACTAGATTATTATGACAGACATTTGAAAATTGAATCTGTGAACACTTAAGAAAAAAAGGAATCGAGTTGACTTAATCGAGTTGTTTAAGATGGTGAAAGGTATCAATACTGTTCCACTCGGCTCATACTTTCAGTTTGCTGACGATAGCCGAACTCGAGGCATCAGCAGCAGTATTCACTTTTTTGAATTTGAAGTTGACGAAGGCACACAGCACATGTGGCATACAATTGCATTTTTTTGCTGTAAGAGTTATAAATCATTGAAACAGTTTGCCACAGCAAGCAGTAGACGTCAGTACTGTAAACTCTTTTAAGAGTCATCTTGACAAGTTACGACAAGTTTAGATAGATTTCTTCATGGACAACTAGTCCACAAAATCTTACGGCTGCCAAACAAGCAAAGTGTATTACTGGAAAAGATATTCCAGCCTGCAACCAGGAGTGCAGCCGCACTCGGTATGTCACCTGGTATGTAAGAAAATTATGTAGTGCATCGTCAATAAAATATTGTTTTAAACTAAATCGTTTTTTGCAAAAAAAAACTAACAAGCATTTTTAGCGACACAATCGTAGTCACGTGTAACTAGCGAAATGCGAAAGCGCGAAGTTGGTTTATGTGCGCAAGCCGAAATTGATTTGATGAGCAAAAGTTGTGTTATATGCGAAAACATATCTAGGATTTTAATATTTATGATTAAATTCACACCGTTTCGCTTTAGCAACCTTTGTCGCTGTGCCAAAAATATTTCTTGTTTGTTTGTTTTGTTTTTCGCATTATTGTTATCACATTTTAAAAATGGATTTTTATTACAATTTTCGAAAAACGTTGTGTTATATACAAAGACAACAATGTAGTTTTTTCGCATCAACTTATTTTCGCGTTCTGAACGTGAACGTCTGTCCGCTTTCGCATTTTGCACACTACATATACCCGGCTGTTTTGTGTGCATTGCTTGGAAAAAGCCATGGAAACCTACGTTTAAAATTGTGATTAAATTTTTTGGATATTTGTGGTATTTTTACTGTATGATATTTTACTTAATTTTGTCCGTTACTGATTATTGCTGTATTTCTATTTATTACATGTTTTATGTATATATTTTAATTGTTTGTTTAAAATATATTTGTTTATGTTTAAATTTATTTTAGTTTAGTATAAAACATAAAATAAGTTTAAATTATTCTGTAAAAAAATATTTGGCTAAAAAATGCCATTTTTTAGCAAACGCACGCTTTAGTTAGTGTAGCTGAAGGTTAGCTGTGCACCATTGGCCAAATTGCTAAAATACATCAACCATTTGCGCGCGAATTCTTTTACTTTCGTTTCGTTTTTCACATTTCTGGCGCACTATGCATGCACACGGTCGGCCAAAATATGCATTCTTGCAAGCGCATTTTAGTTAGTTTAGCGGTGGCCTATATGTTTTAGTCGTTTGTTTGTCTAACCTTTACGGTGTGTGCGCCAGCTTCCACGACGCTTAATCGCTCAATCGTGGCCATTATTGCTTACCTGTCTTTTTGTGCGCGTCAACTATTTAATTTTAGTTCACTTTTCAAGCAGAATTTGTCAAATACACTGATTTTTGCGGCGGATTAATCCGTCGACGATATATCTAATATGGTTACTAAAATAAAAAATATTACGTCAAATTAAAATTAAATGCGCATGATACTGTATGTAATATATTTAATTGCAAGTCAACGGTTAATCGGCTTCAACACTTTTTATTAATTTTCGACGGCCGAAGTTTGCCGGTAAATTCAATAACGTGAGTAATTTAAAAAAAATTGGCTGTTGTGTTACATAATTTAGTTTTCGCACAGTGTGTACAAATATTTGTTGGCTTTATTTCGGAAGCGACGTCAAACGCGGAGAAAAGGACAACCGCTTTCAAGAACGTTTGCTTGTACGGACATTTGCGCACGCGTTTAAAAGCCTCATTTTTTGAACATAACTCCCTCGTGTCACAGAACATATAATATAATGTATGTGAAGTACGCAAAAGTGCATAAACTTATTAGTTTCTTTTATAACAGACTGACGATGTAGCCTATGCTTATTGCATTGCCGTACAGTTTTCCTATTTATGTTTTAGTGCAATATTTTGTAATGTCAATCAAATTACTGACGCAAGCAATGTACATGTTTTTTTCTTTGAAATATATAAGTTTTTTACAGTAAATATATGACAAAAAATTGTAGTCTACTGCATAAATGTTAAAGAACGTTTATTATGTTTGAAGTCAATATGACAATGTCAATGTTCGTTAGCTCGTCTATGTCTTAGTATTGCTGCTATTACTGCAACACATCCAGACAGTTGACTACATTTACCTCCCTATTAGAAAAAAATCTTGCAGTTGTCTCGTACACAGATTCTGTTATAGTCAATTCTGCTTCAAATTTTGTTGCCATGGCAACAGGGGTTGACATGAAAAAAATTTTAATGACACCATTGAACCACAGCAATATTTCAAAATTTTGATCGAAATATATGACAAACATGTGCAAATTATTTTTGCCGTCAATATGTTGCTTGTAAAAAACAGAAAAACAATCCACAATTTGTTGCTTATAAACGTTGTTTAAAAAAAACAAGAAAAATATCTCACATTTTTACATATGCAAAAGCGCGTTTTTCTATAAGTGCAAATAAATTTTGCAACAAATAGTGGCACCTTCAGAAAAAAGTAATGATTAAAATTTAATTATCACTGTTTCAGTGCAGCAACTACTGCTGTTGTGTCGAAAATATTCGTCAAATTATCGCAAGCTAGCAATGTATTAAAAACTGGCTTAAATATAAACACTATTCGACAACAATAATTAGAAAAAAAGCATTTAATCATTTGCGCGCATTGACCATAAGAGAGGCTCACACAAGCACAATTGTTAATAGTTCTAGGCAGCCGACACTTTGTGAACTCGCTAAACCGTCGTCGTTTAAGACGTATATTAATGGAAGTAGGCAAAATGCGAAAAGCAAAATGCAAAAATGCGAAATGTGCGCACATGCAAAACGTAACAGAAACAAAATTTACTCAATATATTATACATAGGTTGCTAACATATAATTTGCAAAGCTAAAATGCAAAAACGTTGCAAATTTTGTTGTTATGCTAACATAAATAATTTTGCGGTTTGCCATTTGTGTGCAATGTGCATTTTATTCTCAGCAATAACACACATTTTGTCATTTAAAAAACTAAGGTCGTTTTTGTAGTATTTTGTTTTGTATTTGAATTTTAAAAAAAAAACATAACGTAGCTGCACATTTAGTTTTACATTGACTGCTGCATAAACATGCGTTTACATTACTAATGTGCAAAATGCAATTGACCAACCTACGCATTTTTGCGAGCGCATTTTAGCGATTTTGGCGGTAGCTCGCATGTTTTAGTCGTCCGTTTGTCTCACCTGTACAGTTGTGTTCAGCATTTCGCACGAGCTGAATAGCTCAATTGTGGTCATATCTGCTCACATGTTTCTCTGTACGCGTCAACATCTTATTATAATCTAAATTTGGGTGTGGGAAATTTGATTATTTATATATTTCACCGCCCCAATCTGACCTTCGATCCCACCAAAGCTTTCTCTTATTGTTATTGTTAGTTTTGTTGTGTTTAATTTAACCTTTTGAAACTTTTTTTATCAAACCTATATTTTAGACCTAGCTTCGAGATGGACTAGATTCCATTTAGTTTTTTTGGAATATTGACAACTCGTAAGACAGTTATAAATCGATTTCGAAAACGCTTGTTCAAATTCCATTAACCATTACTCATAGCGAAAAAACGTAAAATACAATACATAATTTCTGATCACCCAAATATCTGAAAGAACAGCGACAAGAACTATTCTATCTAGACATCGGTCCGCAAGCAAACGCGAACGGCCACAAACTGCTGCTTGCCGCTGCGGTGCTAGTGTTTTATACAAAAATGTCACAGCTCTTTCAACACAACACTCGGCGGCTGCGTCTTCCTCATTTATCTTATAGCGCGGCCGCCAGCTATCCAGGAATTCTTGGAATATCTGGCCCCTACACCGTCCCTGCTCTTCTTTTTTAAAAAAATTTTGGGTGCAAATTACAAATTTTTAAAGTCAAAAAATTAAAATAGAAATTTTAAGTATTAAAAGTCGCCAAAATTAATCGTTAAGTCTGAGCGTTGTGACGAATGACAAATAGACAAACACAAAAATGTACTATTAAACTAATAAACATTGACCGTTCGTGACTACGATAAATAAACAGTGTCAATAATAACGGTGTATGAAATGTTATAAAATTTTTGAACACGATGAGCGAAATAATTAATGCCATGCCTATCGTCAACAAGGTGCAATTAATTTATTACTGATTAATGCAACGGACTAAAACAGTCAGATTTTCAAACGCGCAGAAATATCAAACATCAAATATGTACAATATACAAAAACAGACAGATATTTTAAAACAATTAAACTGTAAATAAAAATACGGACAATTTAAGTTAATTATCAGCCTAATTATAAATTTAGCTACCAATTTGATTAATTAGTTCAAGAATAATGAATACTAATATGAATATGGGAATATATCCAAATAAACAATCGCTGATGAACAAGAAACAAACAAAAAAATTAATATGCATGAAACACATCTAAACGAATTAAGTATTAAGTAGCTAAGTGAATAATCGATGATGCGACATAAGACTGTGTCAAAGTTCAAAAACCGTTACATAGTAATTCAATGAAGTTTACGTGGCCTAATACATGACTATTCGCTTGGTGGCGCCACAGAGCAAACAACAGTGTAGGAGAAAATCGACATGAAATGTTCGTTAAAATTTAATCAAAAGCTTATTACAAACTGAACTTAATTGTACTATTCATTTAGTTTTACTGATCTAGGTCATCAATAGTCCATGTGTAAACATAAAACGAAATAATTTATGTGCAGATCGCGTCATGCATTGATCAACGCGCAGGCGCGTCAAACAATGACATTCATCAATCGCAAACGGTAAAACATTAAATATGCATAACGGTAAACGCAATCTAAGCAAGAAAAACGAGAAAAACAATATCATCAAGTAATATATACATTATATGCATTGTACAAAATGGCTGTCATGTGAATAAAGCTATGGCGTTACTTGAACCTTGGTCCTATAGCCTGTAATAATTAAGGTCTGTATTAATTGTCGTATTTGTTTGTGATTTGTAGATTTAAAAAAAAGATTCAAGTTTGAGACATCAAAATAAAATTGGCAAAACTGTCTTAATTGTGTGGTTTCGTATGACTTTGCTTGTCCGATCAAAAGTGGTCATCGTTAAGAAATAAAAAGAAAGAAAACATTCCTTAGTTCGTAACATTGTGGCGTGCATGGCTGACACACCATGGTGATGAATGTGGATGGATAAGTGGAGATAATAGTCATAATATGCTTAATAACGAATAAAAGGTAAGATAATAACCCTAGTCTCAAATACATATTCAACGTGTAGTCGCCACGAGTATTCATTAATACGAATCAATCTGGCACAAAACACAATTACGTAATGTAATAAACGCAAGGTTTACACGCATTCAGTGGTCTAAGACAATGCGTCTTTATATAAACCTAGCGCTGTTGTTGTTGCTGTTTATAGGTCTACGTTCGTACCTGCAGTACTACACAACTGTAGCTTACTGTATAGGCCTAACGCATCGTTTACAGTCTACCAGTCTCCATGTACGTTGCTTTATATGTGTGTTAAGACGTACTGGAACACGTTACCGTTGGAGACACGAAAGCACCGCTGCTTCGTATAGTGGACAAGCCCAAAAAAGTATGGGAACGTACATGAAACCTTCAACCCGATACTGTACGTGCCGCTGCAAAAAAAAACTTTCGACGTATCTTTCGACGATACGTGATTCCATTCTTCAGATCGCATGGCAAGGCAATTGCATCGGATGCTTTGAAAACTGGCGTGAACGTTGCCGAAGACGTGCTGGGTGGACGCACGTTGAAGGAATCCGTCAAGAAGCGCGTACCGGAGGGTATAAAACAAACGGCACAGAGTCTCATTCGTCAGTCCAAATCGGGCGTTGAAAAGAGACGTTTCAAGAGAAGAAGAAAGTCGCGTTCGCATTCAAAAGACATCTTTGCATGATGGCTTTCGCGCACGACATGTCTTGCGAATGTACAAAGTCGGAATTGGACCTGTTTTCCGTTCCACCAACCCAGACCAGCACGGAGCACGGTAGCTGGGTAGAGTATCATCCTTTGACGACGGTAGCAGACGGCTCACTCATCGAGTTCGACGTGTGCGGTTCGGGAGACGACTACGTCGATTTTGCAAACACCATGCTACACGTCAAAGCCAAAGTAACTAAATAAAACGGCACGGACCTTGCTGCCAACGCTGCAGTAGGTCCCGTTAACCTGTTCCTACACAGTTTATTTTCCCAAGTAGACATTTTGCTCAACGGCACTCTGATAACTTTCTCACCCAACACGTATCCGTATAGGGCTATTATAGAAACGCTGCTGAGCTACGGTATGGACGCCAAAACGTCCCAGTTAACATCTGCCCTCTACTACAAAGACACTGCCGTCAAGAGACGTGTGCCGGAAGGTATAAAACGCTCTGCACAGAGTCTGGTGGCTCAGTCTGGATCAAGCGTTCGTTCGAAACGACGCAAGAAAAAGATGAAATTTTTCGCTTGCATTCGAAAAACATCTTTGCATAAGGGCTTTTGCGCACGACATGTCCTGCGAATGTACAAAATCGGAATTAAATCTGTTTTCCGTTCTACTTGCGCAAACCAGCAGGGAGCACGGTAGCTTGGTTGAATATTATCTTCTGACGACGGTAACGGATGGTTCGCTTATCGAGTTCGACGTGAGCGGTTTAAGAAACGACTACGTCGACTTTGCAAACACGATGCTGCACGTGAAAGACAAAGTGACTCATGAAAATGACACGGATCTTGCTGTCGGCTCTTTAGTGGGTTCGGTCAATCTGTTTCTGCACAACCTGTTTTCACAGGTAGACATTTCGCTCAACGGCACAATAATAACTTCCTCGACCAACACGGATCCGTATCGGGCTATGATCGAGACGCTGAGTTACGGCATAAACGCCAAAACGTCTCAGCTGATATCCGCTCTCTACTACAAAGACACAGCTGGCAATATGGATAGTATGGATTTCGATAACGAAAACGAGGTCAACAAAAAGCTGGCTGCACGACGCCGTATGGCGCGAGAAAGTCGAGTGATCGATATGATGGGTCGTCTTTACGCGTGCGAGGCTGCCTTATGGGGTTTGATTTTAAACCTACGCTAAACTAAGCTTATAGTTAACTTAGGCCTAATGCTCAATTAAACAGACACAAAATTTGAAAATAATAAGCAATTTAATAAGCAAATATATACAGCGTGCAACATAATACTGAAGTGCAAAGCCAATAGCAAAATAAACACAGACATACAAATATACAGTTCAATATCCAAGCAGTCTCAGCTGCAAATCAAATAGTTTAGTCAATCATCAGACTATACACTTTCACTATACGACAAGTGATATCTCAGCTTTCACATCGATAAATCAAATTAACAGTGACGAAATATTCAATATCATCACATATCATACGAAAACCATTACACGTAATCTACACACAATTAAGCCATACAAAAAAGCTTAAATACAGTCTATTCAAATAGCTCTTAAACTCTGAGTTCCACACACAGAAGTCTCCTTTCCTCGTTATACCGCTATAGGGCCTTCACAAGCACCCTGTTATTAGCACTACTCCTGGGATCCACACAGTCCCAATCTAATCAAATCTACATCTTAAGGCTACACAAGCACCCTGTCATTATCACAAAAGCCAAATCAAAGGCTATACAACCTTGGCATTTTCGCATGCCACACACATTGACCATACATCCACCTGAACGGTCCACGTCAGAACAACAACTGTAATCAAACAGCTCATCTACGCGCCTCCTGTGTATGACGACCTAATTGTCACTTGGTCTAACCTATAGCAATCACAGCGTTCAATTTACGTCTTGATTTAAGTGGCGCTAAGTTGAAAACACAAGTTCTGATTGGTCAGCATCTAGTGCCAGTGCTTGTATCATGCACGAACAGGTACAGTGAACACAGTCACATAACGTAGGCCGCAATATTATAACTATTTGCTTACGCGCTACTCCTAGTCGCACAAGGACAGGTACAACTAGCTATACAACGACAGTGATATGCAAACATACTGATAGACAAACTCTGGCCACACTAAGGCCAGAGTCGCTATACACAATGACCGACTACGACGGTCTACATCGACAAATAAATACAATACAGTGACCATCAAGCAGCAAAAAATACAGACAGCGAGCTTATTCTGACGCGAAAATAAATCGACGACGACTTTCTCACAAGTGTAATACACATACTATTGGACAGTATAAACTGAACTGAATAAGGTCCAGCGCGACCTGACACCTTCCTCCCTTGGAAAAAAAATAAAATGGGGACAAACTAAACTTATTTTACTTCTTTTTCACAGTACACGTGTAACACACAAATCACTACAGATGTACGAAAATAAATATGACAATATATCAGTGTGTCATGGTACATCGGTACAATACATACAATACCATACATACATCATAAGATGACCAACGTAATAATCACATACAATTGTCACAACATTTACGATGTAACTAATTAAATAAACGTCCAGGACATTCACTAGTTATACACAAATAATCAATTAAGTAATATTGCAGTGCAATACATATATACATACATGATGTGCACCATAATAAACACAATACGATCAACACACATATTTCATCTTACTGGCGTGACAACAGATCGGCAACTGCTTTGTGTGACCCCTTTTTGTAATAAAATTCCAAATCAAACTCTTAGAGGGCCAGTGACCACCGGAGTAGTTTGGCGCTCTTGGGGGCACACTCCCGAATGTACTGCAATGGGTTGTCGTCACAAAAAATCAACACACCGGATTTGAAAATTAAGTCACGGAACCTATTCAAGGCCCATATTACGGCATAGGCTTTCCGCTCGATAGTGGACCAGCCCATCTGAGTGTCACTCAATTTCTGGCCAGCAAAGGCCAAGGGTTGTTCAACATCCTGTTCGTCGAGCTGTCCCAGGGTGGCTCCCACGGCTTTCCTACTAGCATCGGTATGCAGGTGAAATGGTGTCCCAATGGTGGGAATTCGCAACACTTGCGTGGACGAAAGTTCGGCTATCAAGCGGTCGTAAGTTTGTTGGCAATTCCCGGACCAACGAGATACAGTCACATAGAGTACACCTTTTTTCGTCAGATAGGTGAGGGGCATGGCAATAACTGAGAAATGAGGGATATATTCCCTGTAGTAGCCAAAAGCACCTAGCAAAGCTCTCAGCTTTTTTTGGTGCGGGGCACCTCAATTTTGGCTAAGACCTGCAAACGTTGTGAATCGGGTCGATGGTTTCCTGACCCAACCAGTCGTCCCACAAATTTTACTTCGGGGTTGCCAAATTTGCACTTAGCCAAATTCATGGTCATGCCAGCCTCGCGCACATGTTCAAAAATCGGCGCATATGACATAAATGAGTCTCCCAATCTTGCGAGCTCACGCCAATATCATTGACATACGAATCAGCAAAATCATAAATCGGTCGCAACATAGAACGAGCAGCACGGACAAATGTTGCTCTAGCGATCTTGAGACCGAATGGCATCCGAAGTCACTCGTAGAGACCATCGTTCATCACGAATGCAGTCAGCCAGCGGTGTTCTTCCGCCAACGGGATTTGCCAGTAGCCAGAGCGCGCATCGAACGTACTGATAAACTGTCCTTTGCCGATACTTCGCAGCACTTCGTCGATGGTCGGCATCTGGTAAGCGTCACCGACAGTGAACGAGTTCAGGTAACAATAGTCACAGTCAATGCGAACACCACCGTCCTTTTTGGCAACACCCACGATCGGACTCGCCATCGGACTGTACGACGGTCGTATCAGTTCTTTGTCGAGCAGGTCCTGGATCTGGTAATTGATCTTCGGCTTGAATGCGTCCGGTACACGGTAAGGACGCATCTGCCGTGGCACGAACCCGTCGGTGGTCTGAATTTGATGCACCACCGCGTCGCACCTTCCGGGTCAGTCGTCGAACCGTTCCGCGAACTCATCGAGCAGCTGGCAAAGTTGTTGTCGTTGACCAGGCTAAAGATGCGCGATTTTGTTGTCCTCGATTCGCTGACTAAGCGACAAACAACTTGACACAACAGGTACATGGGGGTCAGTACATTCCCAAACATACCACCATGGCCACTAAACAATAAACATGATGCCACGCCAACAATCAATACAACACAAAAAATACACAGTAGCACAACAGCGTATGCCCCATGGGACATACTGCACTGTAAGTAACACCTAGGTTTTCTGCACGAATGATTAGTTCCCAGCATTGATTTAGTAGTCGTTCCCTGCGTTACACATAACTGACATACAGATTGGCAAACTACGGGGTCTTTGTAATACACTTGGTTTTTATGGACCACAAGATCGCCTTTCCTTGCCTGAGCTTGGGCCCCACATGGAGCTAGGGTCGGGTCTTGCTCCTGTTCTTGAGCCAAAGCTGATAATTCGGCAGCTGAGAGAGGATGATTCGTTGGTAAACTATCCACATTTTCTGGGGCGTTATCCTCAACCTTGGGGGCATCGGTCTCGGTAATGACGTCGCAGACGTCGGTAGCGACACACCCGGATACACTAACCGCACCCACTGCTACTTGTAGGTCTCAAACGACATTTATGGGTGAGATGACGTCATAGTCGGGTAACTGTAGATCGGTAACAGCGCACACAATGGGTATCGTTGGCATCGTTCAAACACACAGTTAGGTTTACCAACGGGGCACGAACCGTTTGATTCCTCCCAAAACCGTGAAGAGTGACATTACCCACTGTTTCGTTACAACACCATGAAAACAAGCGGTTACTGACTAAGGGTATCTGACACCCACTATCCTCTAGTGCGACACAATCACACCCCTACACAGTCACATTGACTAACTTGAGCAAATAGATACACACATTGGGGTTACTTTTGACAGTGTTTACGATATCAACGATCGGATACTCCCCAACTGGTGAAAGTTGGGCATTAATAAGAGTGATTTGCCCGCCGCCGTCCTCGTACTGAACGCCCATCTCGCGGGTCTCCACTCTCGACTGACCCACCGTAGACACGAGGTTGACCCGAACGCCTCCGCTTTGCGAACTGCCTCTAAAACCTCCTCGGTGTCCTTCACGGTATCTTCCGCGGAAACTGCCTAGGTATCCACCACGGCTGTCTTTCTGCTCCTGGGGGGACAGTCCCTGGCTAGGTGTCCAAGCTCTCCGCAGTTGTAGCACTTGGCCTTCTGCGTCTGGGTCGGTGCCTGCGGTCCGCTAAATCCACCTCGTCCGGCCTGGTAATGTCTACCACGACCGCCTCTGTAGTTCTGGCCCGCTGTCACTCCTTCTGACGTCACTGTGGTAACCACATTTGCAAACTTGCCCTACGGCGCCTTCGAACCGATCACCGTGGCTCGGTTGTTGACATATACGTCGGCGAGCGAAGCCACCTTACTGGCAACATACCAGCCCTCCCCTTCTTGGGTAAGGATATAATTTAACAGCCTTTGTGGGAGTGATCCCTTTAACCGATCGCTGATCAACAACTCAATTAGAGTTTTATAATCCTCAACAAGACGGCTTTTGAGGTAAAACGACAGCAAATTACGTAGCCTAACGGCAAACAAAGTGTATGTCTTACCGGCATTTTTAACAGCCGTTTTAAATGTAATTTTATACTTTCTAGGAGTGAGTTTGTACTCGGTGAGCAAGAACTCCTTAAGCTCATCGTACTTACTCATGTCATCAATTGACATTTGGTTAACGAGTGATTTGGCCTGCGCAGTGAGGAGAGGTATTAGTATTTTAGCTTGTACCTTCGCAGGAACCTCGTACATCGCGTAAAGTTTTTTTACGAATTTCTAAGAAATTTCTAAGAATTGGGGCAGCTCAGCATTTTTAAGAGGCATTTTTGGCAAAAAGTGCCTTATTATTTCTCCAAATCTCTTCGTCTGAAGAGCCAAATTACTTCCTTCGCTAGGATCAGACGGCGTTTGACCGACTACCCCTTTGCCATTTCGGGCTTGGCTTGACGGGCCTTCAGCTCCTCCAAACGCATCTCGTGTTCCAGTTTGATTTGCTCAGTCCTTAAACGGGCGTCGCGCTCGGCTTTACGCTCTTCAAACTCCATGGCTCGTTGTTTCCGCTCAGCCTCTCAAATGGTTTTCCTTTCTTCTTTCTCAGCTTGACGCTCCTCTCGCTTTACCCATTTCTCCTCGAGCTCAAGCTTTCGGAGACGGACCGCCGCGCTCCCGCCATTCGAAGCGGCACTGCTAAAATCACCAACGAAAAGAGGAATCTGTGACGCCTCCCGGGCCTCTTGAAACAAATATGTCACCGACTTTGCTGTGGGTTCTCCCAGTATGGTCTCGGCCATAGCTTCCAACAGATCCGCCCGTTTAAACTGCTCCAGACGGTCTGGTCGAACCCCGCCTTACTTAGCTTTACTATTAAACGGGTGGAACTTATTTTCTTAAGCTGTTTTTGCGTTTCCGGGAGTAAACGATCCATGATAAGTCAACGGTTTGATACCGAAATACCGAAGTCAAGTTGGTCAGAAGGGTACAGTAAACAAAAGTTATACCAAATGGCGTCGACCAACAAGACTAGGATCGTCATCACCGGTCTTACACTGAGAGTTTCTGCCACGCGTGCTTCTCGACTGCTCGCCTCGACTTAATCGGAATTCCTACGGTTCAGCAATCACAACAAACACGATTAATACACTGTCAGATAAAATAACACACACATAAGCAAAACGACAAATATAAGCACTGTACACAAAATTACACGCTAAATCATACTATCAACCAAAAACAAACCTATTTAACTAACATCCCACTTTTGACACCAAATGTAAGGCTGCCTTATGCGGTTTGATCTTAGGCTTACGCTAGACTAGACTTTTAGTTAACTTAGGCCTAATGTTCAAGTAAACAAACACAAAATTCGACAATAAAATGATAATACAATTTAATAAGCAAATATATACAGCGTGCAACATAATAATAAAATGCAAAGCCAATAGCAAAATAAACACAGACATACAAATATACAGTTCAATATCGAAACAGTCTCAGCTGCAAATCAAATAGTTCAGTCAATTATCAGACTATACAGTTTCACTATACGACAAGTGATATCTCAGCTTTCACATCGATAAATCAAATTAACAGTGACGAAATATTCAATATCATCACATATCATACAAAAACCGTCACACGTAATTTACACACAATTAAGCCATACAAAAAAGCTTAAATACAGTCTATTCAAATAGCTCATAGACTCTGAGTTCCACACACAGAAGTCTCCTTTCCTCGTTATACCGCTATAGAGCCTCCACAAGCACCCTGTTATTAGCAATACTCCTGGGATTCACACAGGCCTCCCAATCTAATCAAATTTACATTTAGGGGCTACACAAGCACCCTGTCATTATTACAAAAGCTAAATCAAAGGCTATACAACCTTGGCATTTTCGCATGCCACACACATTGACCATACATCCACCTGAACGGTCCACGTCAGAACAACAACTGTAATCAAACAGCTGAAACAAACAAACAAACAAACGCGCCTCCTCTGTATGACGACCAAATTGTCGCTTGGTCTAACCTATAGCAATCACAGCATTCAATTTACGTCCTGACTGAAGTGGCGCTAAGTCGAAAATACAAGCTCTGATTGGTCAGCATCTAGTGCCAGTGCTTGTACCAAGCACGAACAGGTACAGCAAATACAGTCACATAGCGTAAGCCGCATTAATATAACTGTTTACTTACGCGTTACTCCCAGTGGCACAAGGACAGGTACAACTAGCAATACAACGACAGTGATATGCAAACATACTGATAGACGAACTCCGACAGAGTTGCTATACACAATGATCGACTACGACGGTCTACATCGACAAACACGTACAATATAGTGACAATCAAACAGCGAAAAATACAGACAGCGAGCTTATTCTGACGCGAAAATAAATCGACGACGACTTTCTCACAAGTGTAATACACATACCATTGGACGATATAAACTAAACTCAATAAGGTCCAACGCGACCTGACAACGCGGACATATTCTTTCAAGATAGATACATGTTAAACGAGGTCGGCGTAAAGATAAAACTGATTTGCAGCAAAGACACATTTTGTCTGATGGGAGACGCTAATTACAAAGTGAAAATTACGTACGCGTCGCTGTTTGTTCGAAAAGTGAAGGTGATGCCATTGGTATTCCTGGCTGACGCTAAAGCTATGGAGCATGGAACGGCAAAGTACCCCATTCGTCGCGTGGTGTGCATATTGTTCACGATTCCGCAAAATTACCTGGATCGTGTTTACCGTATAACTGTTTAAGTTATTCAACTGTTTAATCACATCAAATCAAGCCATGATTACCAGACAGTTTATCACACACAACAAAAATCACAGATACAAACGGTGCAATATTGTCTGTACGCTCAGAACAATTCTTATGTTTATTGACACTGACAAAATGATTAGCAAGTTTAATGTGCAACGGTACAAGGCCTGCTTGCACAGGGTCACCCACTATGCCACTCAAGTTGATCTTTTTTAGAGAAACCAAGTTCAAATCCCAAACCACGTTAGAAAAAAAAGATTGATATCTCAGCCTTGGAATCCTCCAGTGCAATAGCTTTACAACCAAGCTCCTCACTTAACACATCGAAATAACGTATTTTAGACTAAATCAATGGCGGGTTAACATGAGTTTTATTTGTGAGGTTAATTACACGATATACGATTGCACGAGGATCAAAATCGACAAATGCAGTGACAGTATTGTCGTTGTTTGTGATTGTGAGGTTGATTGTATAGTAATTCTTAGTGTATTGTGCTAATTCTAACATCAGATCAATGGTCTCATCGTCGTGAACTATACGGTAACCGGGCAAATTGTCACTCAAAGGCTGCCTTGCAGCTACAGGCTCCTGGATCGCGAAGTCGACACGTATCACTGCACATCGATTGACGCGTGCACCGTCTTCACAGCTGGCCTCAATGCCGGTCGTACCTTTTCACGGTCACTACCAGTGTTGGGGTTTGAAAGCTAGCCAGGTGATCCGAAGACCCACACTTATAACAGTATTTCACACGTACATCACTACATCGGCCGCAGAGCTAGGCCTATTCCTGCTGCCGGTATCTGGTCGTGTCTCAGTCTGCACACCAGCGTTTCAAGTCCGTGCCTCGTACGTAGGCCTATTGTCACGGTCGTCGCCATGCTTGTTGTCTGACCGTGTTGTCAAGCGCTACCCTGCTTCGATGGTAAAAAATGGTTTGCTGATGACAAATTTTTGATGTTTTACAGTTGCAGCTACAATAACCTTCAAAGCGATCGCATTTACGTGTCGGCGAAAATAGTAGAATTTCACATGTTTGAGCAAGACAGTGCACTAGCACACCGAGCTAGCAAAATGGTTGCGCTTTTAAGTCGCAAGACGCTTGATTTTATGTCCCCATGTTGCTTAGTGCTGACGCGATAAACATTTTTATTAGCGAACCAGATTAAGTTCACCATCGAGCCTGGGTCGCAACTGACAGCACCAGTTGAGACTATTAAGCTTGTACCTGTGACACATTATGACGTCAACATTACGTCACGACTAAGAATATTTAATCAACTACCATATTTTGTTGCAATATTTTGAATTAACATTTTTTCCGCCTTCAAGACTCTCATCCAGGCGTTTATTTCCTGTCGCCTAGACTACTGCAACTCGATGTTCTACGGCATCACGGACGGTCTGATGAGCAAGCTGCAGTCCGTTCAGAATGCGGCTGCATGTTTGGTGTCGGGGTCTCGATGTTATGGCCACATAACGTTGGTGCTACAGGAGCTGCACTGGCTTCCGGTTCGGCGTCGGGTGGACTTTAAACTGTGGTTTATTTGTCACTGTCCGGTATGGCTCCACCTTACCTGGCCGCCGACTGTCAGCTGGTCTCCGACGAAGGTCGTCGTCAGCTGCGCTCTGCCAACTCAAGGACA
>Ga0209367_1002959_pt1 | contig 22783 bp, 23 predicted proteins | sample WorMetLIZISLAND2_FD_187412 | JGI IMG/M metagenome (GOLD analysis project Ga0209367, IMG submission 187412) | Marine gutless worms symbiont microbial communities from Max Planck institute for Marine Microbiology, Germany - Olavius geniculatus... ... | reverse complement strand
TAAATAATACAAAACACATGCAAAATAAACGAGCAGTTTAAAAACACTTCAAAAATACGGCAAAATCAACAGAGCCTATAGACTGTTTAAAGGTGTTGTTACCCTAATGACTCGTCTACCGTGAAAACGGTTGGAGATAGGCACAGACTTGCTGCTTATCGCAGCAAGCACTGCTGACAAGCAGTACAGGTAGCAATCGAAAGAAAAAAAAACTGCCAGGTTAATGAACGCTGGCAGTTTCAATCCATCAATAAATGATTGATTGATTGAAATTGCCAGCCTTCAGCATACCTGGCAGTCTAAATAATTAAAGTTTAGTGGCCAGAATGTACACGTGATCTGACTTTATGAATAAAGACTAGGACTACAGAACACTGTGAGTGAAAAAAAGCCAAGCCGTGGTACTCTTGTTAATGCTTTCGCCAAATATCGCCCGATTTTCATAATTTTAAACCACTGGCAGTCTGGCACCACCAACACGATATCTGCAATAAGTCAATTATTACGGGCGACAGCAGAATGCTTCGCGCGTCTTAGCCATCGTCTATAGCGTCTGTCCGTCTGTTTGTCTGTCACACTCGTGATCTGCATCAAAACGGCGCAAGCTAGAATCACGAAATTTTCATTATGGGTTGCCACAAAGACTGTAGTTTTTAGTGACAAAATATTGTGCCATTTGGGGAGGGGGTTCCTATCGAACGAAGGCGTCAAAAGGGGTACCTTCTTAAAAACGTTATTATGCCGCTAATGGCTCTTATAGTGTGAAAAGTGAAAACGGTTGCAGATAGGTAACATGCTGCGTATGATAACAAGCAGTGGTAACGGGCTTTTTGGATTTGTAAACAAAGATGACGTTGAACGACCTTGAACCCCCAAAAAAGAATTTGGTAATTTTTTTCGCAATTTTTAACTGTAGTGCACATTTCAACAGTAAATTGCGACTAAGTGGTTGAAGATAGACCAGGACAATCTGCATAAAAAAAATTTTCAGTATTAAACGTAGATTTTAGCAGTTCAAGTTCCTACCCTTTAGGTTCAAGGAAACTGGTGTAGGAGGGCGTCAAAGACGGCTACTTTCTAAAAGGGGTTATTTTATCGCTATTGGCTCGCATAGCGTGAAAACGGTTGCAGATAAGCAGAGATATGTTGCTTATCATAACAAGCAATAGCGACAAGCTTTTATTGGTGCAAACATCGATGACTTCGAATGACCTTGAACTTCTAAAATAGGGGTTTTTAATGTTTTTTTTGTAATTTGTGGCTGTGGCGTAGATTTCAAGAGTGAATTGCATCGAAATGAATAGAGTTAGATCAAGACAACCTGCGAATAGGAACTGCTAAGGCTGTCGCGCGTCTAATGAGCTTTGCTCAAATTACTTGTAATAGATCCAATTACGCCCTTCATGTAACGCTACACTACGTTGTGAGATATCAACTGATGTCAGACTTGGATTAATTACCAGCGTTAGAGTTGCACAGCGTTATAGGCTGACTGCTGCATAGTGTGCCACACTGATGAACATTATATTTGTAGTTTTTTTATTGCGGCAAATGCCTACAATGTGATTTCTCAATCTATAAATGTTTCGACGTGGCTGATGCAAACAGCTTATTGTCACTACATCGAATAAACATAAGCCCAGATTATCGGCAACGTTTCTGAGCAAATGCCTCTTAAAATGCTGTTAATTTCAAGTTTTCGTAGTTGCATCTTTTATTACTTCAACCCGCCAAATAGCACCACGTATTTGACTTGAGTGACGAACTTACGCCCATTATAAGTACATTTGCTGCAGTCACGTGCTTTTGGAATTTTTTCGGTCACGTATAAACAAGAGAGTGCAGTTACTCGTTCAGAATGTGGTGAGATCTGTAAGCTCCACCATTAAATTCTGTCCGAGCAAAAAACTCGATTTGACAGCAAAGTAGGCTACACGTTACCTGTGCAAAGTGCAAAGTCACCTAAGCACTTTTTTTCACCTGTCGGCGTCTGTCTGCAGGCGTGCAGACCAAAAAGTGAAACCAAAGGAAGCGCACGTAAACACGAGTATAGTAGACCAGTTGAAGGCAACTGCACGCCTCAGTCACCGCACTGAAATAACAAATTTTTAGGCTATGTGCGAGTGTGCTGTGTTCATGAAAACAAAGCGACTACGCAGTTTACAACTTCACAATGTCTTGAATAGTTACTTCTGTGTCATCTGGCCTAGTAGGCCTACAATGTATACTACTAGTGGGCTCCATTTGAATCGCTGTTGTAACTCGTAACACGAAATCTTTTAGACTTCAACGTTCGACTTTGACCGCGAATATCGCTAAAATGTAGCAAGCTGTCAAAAATTGGTATGGCAGGTGATCAACTACAGCCCCTATACTGTTAAGTAAAAAAATGTCTAAACTTTTGTCCATTAATAAAACAGTTATATTGTCTCATTCCGACCTACCCAAAGTCAAAAAATCCATAAAACCTCTATTTTAGCGTTAAAGGTCATCCAAGGTCATTGAATATGGCGCCAATCGAGAGCCAGTGTACAACTTCCTATTAGTGATTAATAGTAACCTAGGCCCTATCTCGCATCGTTACTGAGATACAGCGACTTGGCCAAAAATCGCAAATTTTGCCCACCCCTCTCATTTAGCGCCCTCGTTCGGGGTGACCCTTTTCGAATTTATGGAAAAGCTCTACGGTTCCTGAAACTTAGAATCTTCCAGGCAGCCGACCGTAAAGATTTGGTGATTCTAACTTGCATCGCTTTCGACTGATCCACACGTGTGACAGACAGACGGATAGACAGACGGACGGACAGAATTGCGATGGCTAAAACGCACTGAAAGCAGTAGCTGCTTTCGCGCGTAAAAATTGAGCTGTCTCATTTAGAGCCACTCAAAATAATCTTACCACTGCACGTTAATTCGATCGAGTTCGGGTCAGGTAATGTTGCTAAAATGAAAATTTCAATTTTTTCAACCGCCTTAATGTCCTCCTCAGTTAGACTTGCGGCACCGGGCGGCCTCAAATGGTTTCTGCCCCATAGTTTTTCAACGCGAGATGTCCGAGCGCCCTCGGTTGATCCACGTTCTCTTCAGTACGTGTATGCTTCAGTCTGCCTGTCTCATGCCGTTGGTCGGTGCTGCATGTTTGCAAAATCAGTCTTAATAACATTTCCACGCTTTCCCTGTTGCAGTTTATCTTCAAAAATGCTGCCATTATTCTCCGAAAGCTATATTTTTTTAACCGGTACAAGTTCTTAATCAGAGCATTGTCTCCACTGCTAAATGGCACATTACATCACCGGTATATCTTCAGTGCATTAAAAATTATTATTCACGACAATATCATCTGCTTTTGTTTACAAACATCAGAAATGTACATACAACTAAACAATTGAATTTTTTATACTAGTGAAAATGGTTTCAGAATATGATTTTTTGCATATGTATTATATTGATTTTGGTGATTTTTTAAAATTTGTTTTACATGGTAGTGTAACGAACGACACAGTTAAAGTGTGGTCGGATATTTAACAACAAGTTTATTGCTAACTGTCCACAGTATGTGAGAGTGAAGAAATTTTGAAAATCGGTCAATAATTGGCGAAGATATGGAAAAAAGCAAAGTGACACGTTTTTATGGCCCACGGTGTACAATATTGTTTAGGTCTACTCTCGTGGCGTTTTGTGTGTAGGCCTATGCTGTGTTATGAAAATAGGGACGTAATTTTTAAAATTTTTTTTGTATGTGTATGCTATATTATGATATGAGCCGAGTTTCACGAGATGAAAAATGATGACGATGTCGATATGTGCAAAAAATCCCAAAATGGTCGTGTAGCAGGACATAATCAGCTGTTGAAACAAAGTCGGCAACATAATTTTGCAACTGTGGTTACTTCAAATAATTATTCATTCACTTATTATTTAGATTCACGGTATTCCAATATTTGGTATTCCTGTAGGGTCTAGGCATAATAAAACACGAGTGAAATTGACACACTGTTGAGAAAGGTGGCGCAATGCAGTGAAGACTTTATATGTAGACCCACCTTAATAATTAAGTACATGTATACATTTCTCAGCTTTCATCTTTTTTTTCAAAAAAGAAAGCTTGCATAGTGATGGAAATTAACAACAACGGTATATACTATTTTGACATCATTTTCATATAAAATAAGACATTTCAAACATTCCACTCTCAAAAACGAGCAATATTGTGGCAAAAGAAACGCAAGCATGCGTTTACAACTTTACACAGAGAAAACTGAGACTGTATATTGATTTATATATCTGCGAGATATCATCATTTCTTGAATAAAATGCAGTCCAACATACACTTAACGACTGAAGTCCAAAACCGTCAAAAACTCCGATCAAAAGGAGCTTAAATAGACCACCCCATACACTAGACAACGTTATTGCGTCGTAATAGAAAATACCTGATTGCTGATTAACCAAGAAATATGTCTATCATCAATGTATAAAGTTCACACAAAATACATCTTACTATAATGCACGGAAAGTTTGTCTGTCTGTCTGTCTGTTTGTCATACCCTTCTGACGCCATCTAGTGTTGCACGGTCGCAGACGCCGACCACGGCGCGTGAGACCTCGGGCCTTAGGTACGTGCGCCCCTCCACCTTACCTCTACCTCCCTTCCACGGGCAGCCGGAGAAGGGTTGAGTTGCTGGCCGGCCATCAATATAGTGATTAGCGCAGCGTGTAGTGCTTCGCGGCGCCATCTGGCGAATGACGCTCACTTAAAGGTCCGTACTTTGCTAGTTTAGGTAATTGACTAAATTTTTTTGTTCAGCAACACAATATCAAAAACGACATAGGCTATATTTTTCTGTCAGCATTTAACCATTAATTGTTATTTTAATAAAGCACACCAGTCTGACAGTAGATGTCAATATGACGTGCTAGATTACACACAACAATAAGCATATTATATAAAAACACAGAAAAAGATGTTAAATGCCGTCTATTTGTACGACCAGATATACAAAAACGCTAGTATCGACACCTACTCAGTCTAGGCCCACAATTTCCAAACTCCCAGTCCCACTATTTTTAAAAGTAACAATTTCCTAAAAACTTCCTAACACGGGTGATGTTAAATTTCCTAAAAAACATCGGACGTTTCCTAGCCAAATTCTCGGCATATTTTAAGATTTTTCTTTTCTTTTCCTAAGTCTGTAAACAAAGTGAGACAAACAGATGTGTCCACACACACAACGCAACAAAGTTCACCTCTGTCCTTAAGACTGTCATAAAGTGTAAAAAAAACTTTCTGCAATTTCAATGCCAATTGTCCACAAAAAATCTCCATCTCTGAAATTTTTACTAGACCCCTGAAATATATTAGTGCAGTTTCTTGTTTGCTTTCAAAGTTTTACTGAAACAAAACTCGATGCATCTAATCTATTACGACTTTTGTGAGCATTGCTGTAATATTTGTATTACATAAAATGTCACAAAATAAAATGTCAAAAAGTATTCTCTCCTTAAACAGTGGCATTCATTGTCAAGCGTGAACTCGTGGGAAAACTTAACTCATTAAATTATTATGTTCACTATAAACACAAACACGTCAAGCTAAAACACACATATCACATATGGATAAAATGGCAACAAAACAGAACGGAATAACAATACTGCTTGTAACATAATTATGTACATAAGTGTAATCACATTTATATACATATGCATGGAGTGCTTGTCATGGGAAGATCACTAAATGAGAAAGACCAACTACCGATATTGCAGACATATACATACATTACACCTGCAGTAAAATAATAAGAAAAGAGTGCCGACATCATATGCGGCCGGCCGCCTAGCTATGCACAACTCAAACCATTACACTAACGCCAAACTTTTAAACAGAAAATTGGCACATTGGTTATTTCAACCCTGCGGAATGTTCATACCAATTTTTTCTACGCCTTTTTCTTCTCAAGTTAGAAGTACACACATAAAGACAGGCGTCATTGGTTAAGAAAGTAGGCGAGCATGAAAATGCATTTTTCTGACAAACACTGCAATCTTCCAACAGAATTCCGACATAGTTGCATATTTCCAACAGAAGAGATTACAAGCACACAAAAGTTTGATATTGCCCCTAAATTTCCCCAAAATAGGCAACAAATTTTGCATTTTTAGACTACTGACACAAAGCCACAGACTGACAGACAGACACATGAATGGACGAGCAAGACACGTAATGTGCCTATTAGAAGGCAGGACAATGAAACACAATCAGATGGTCATCCTTCAAAGAGTTTGCAATCCACGAGTAAACTCTTTAAGTAGAATTTTACTTTTTCTTTTTCAGTTACATTAACTTACTTTATATTGCTTTGGTTTCTACATGCATGTTTGTGCATATTTTGCTATCTCTATGGTGAATAAAGAGCAACGGGGCTGACAATAATAACAATGATGATACAATAATAAAATAACAGCAACAGCCTAATAACAGCTAGTACTAACACTCTTACATTAATAGTCATGGTATAGATATTGAGCATTTTGCCAGTTTACTTAGTTTTTGTTATCCAGAATGATTAAAATTAAGATATACGAGATAACACAACCTTTAATAACAACAATGCTAATAATAATAATAATAATAATAATAATAATAATAATAGTAACGATTGGTAGCCAAAACTGGTTCAGTAGGTTTGGTCAAACTTGCCTGCTCCCATAGCAGGAACCAGAAAACGTAACGCAAAAACAACGAAAAATGTTACCAACAGATGCAACGTTTGAGTTCAAAATGTACAAAAATGAAGCTTGCAGCCAGAGCTTTGGTCTGCAGTGGACAATTACTGGGAAAGCTTTTAGTGCTCTGCTAATCCCTAGCTAGATTATAGGAGGGTTACAAAAATCTGGCTACGGGCCCTGGAACTGCCATCCATAACAAACACTCTGTTATTGCTTGGTGCATCTAAATAACTCTGGGGTGTCATGTTGGTGTTAACCAATCAGCATCAGACCACACAAGTAGGACGTCACCCTCACAACTGCTAACTTCCGACCCGCGATACTGCGACACAGTTCTCCCAACCAGGTCGGCATAGCCTCGACCAATCGTCATGAGTCTGTGCCGATTGTGTGACCAGTCAGCGGGCTGCGATTGGTCGGTGGTGAGGGGTATGATAACGGTGACGTGTCGGTTTGGTTGAGCGACGGCACAGACTGTGAGAGAGTGGGAGTCGATGACAACGAGACAACCGTACGTTGTAGCGACGTAGACAAAGTCGCTGACCACACGAAGGCATGTTGCTTGACTGAGCGTTGCTGCAATATCATACAGTACACCAATAAGTTAATAAACCATAAAGCAATATTATGATTATCATTATAGGTAAACGGATGAATAAACAAAAGGGTGCGGCCATTGAGGGGCCGCCCGCTATGGGGCCGTCCTTGCAGTTGAGTACGTGCGTGCTGTTTTGGCGCTTTCTAGGTCTGTTTGTTCCTACGGTAGAAGGCACGAAACCGAGGTCTAGTTCAGTCAGTAGTCAGGCGAATGCGATACTTACCCTTCCTACCGTGTTCGGTCTTCTTAGGCCATTCCGTTTTCGCTCTAAGTGGAGCACTGTGAGGGACAGACGGACGGACAGACGATGGGAACGGCCATTGCCATGGTAACGAGGTCACCCGGGGCAAGGCGGCGAGGGGTCCTTATGACACCTGCCAAATATGAAGTTGACTGGTCAACCGGCGGCGAAGTTATGAGGATTTTTTGCAAACTGCGCTATTAGCCGCCGTGACCTTGACCTCTGACCCCTTGACCTTGAAATTGGTTCACGAGGTGCTGGTGTCCCAGGGACCCTTCCTACCAAGTTTGCTATTCGTAGGCCTTTTCGTTTTCCCTCTAGGCGGAGGCATGGGACAGACAGACAGTCAGACAGACAGACAGATGGACAAGATCAACACATGATGGGGCCTCCTTCTAGGAAGGACGGCCCAATAATAAATCAGTACATAAACCGTAAGTCAAAACTCGCAGCCAGTTCATGATATGCATGATCTCTGGTGTCACAAACAGTAGCATGCAACTATTACAATTACTACTGCTACTACTATGACTATGACTACTACTACAACTGCTACAACCTACAGAAATTACTACTGTAAAAAGCAGAGATGCTAAAGCAATGAGATACAAGATGAAAGACAGTTGTAACGCATCAGACAGTTGTACCTTTGAGTCTGTCTTGGTTGGCCTGACTAGCAGCAGGCTGCAGAACCTCTGTAGGGAGACTGTCAATGAGGTTGATTTGAACTAACAACTCTTTCTTCTCAGCATCCAGACAATAGACAACTGTACCTGCAGCATACACAGTATGCAGCATACGTCATCACCATCATCATCAGGAGGGCCCACAGTTTTCCGCAGCAAATTTTGCCAAATTCCGCGGACCATTTTGCAAAATTCCCTGGCTCACCGCGGCAAAATTGTTTAAATACTGCGGCTCACAATGGCCATCCGTTTGTGAGTAAACTGAGCTCTATCCTGTCCACAAACTTTAGTTATTGAAGGCTGGCGCTGTGCTCAGTTATGCTAGCAACATTCAAAGAAAATTATCAATCTTTCTTTTCTTTTTTAAAGTGCAATCTGTCAAGTCAAATTGTGTTCATTTATGATCATGTTCTGAATTGCGATGGCTATTAGTACAGCTCACAATTTTAAGCAGTTCAGTTTGAACTTTGATTCTTTCAATTAGCCTATTTAAACTAATTAGACCTATAATTAGGCTATTTAGTTACGTTGTGAAGCCGATGATCGTACTGATCATCAGTCATTTTTCATTTTTTTTGCAAAAATTTCGTGAAATTCTGTGAAAATATCAAAATTCTGCGGAAAAGCTCTGTGACTCGGCTTGAAATTCTGCGACCTGCGAAAAACTGTAGGCCCCAGCAGCAGCAGCATTGATGCCTGGTTTTGACGCAAAGGGGACCGCAAAAATCTCTAATTAGCCCTGGAAAAAAGACAAATAGCATTCAGCAGCCTCAAATGTAGTCACACAAGTTCTATATTGTTGCCATACCACAACAGTACTGACTGTCACATGTAAATCGTTAAACGACTTAAAATTTTTTTTAAACATTTAATAACATGCTGGGTATGCTATTACACACACGTACCTCAAACACCAATGAATTGTATGCTCGCATGACTGGTTGCATATCACTCTGTTTCTACATTCTATCTATGGCTACAATATATGGCTTGCACGAGCAGCGTGACTGATATTGTACCTGTCAAGTGATGCCACTGCAGATAACAATCATCCAGCATCCTAACGTGGCACAGCTTACACAAAGTCATCTCTGTCCTGTCTCCTGAGACTTTTGCACCAGTTCTACACGTATATAGAATGCTAGCAAAATTTAAATTCAAACTGCTTATTTACTTGTATGACAAAGTGGTTACCAGGGTAGATATAGGTCCACATAACCGCTCGACCATCAGAGATGCCCGCTGCCAGGTGAATCACATCGGTTGACTGTGTGACCTCATTGTCTGAGGACCCTGTGATCTGGACTGTCTGTAGACTGCCAGAGATCGTATCAAGGTTAAACACAGTCAACTTGGCTCTGCTCTGACCACACCATAGCTCACAGCTGCTGCAATTATAAACATACCACAGCAGATAGGCAGACTTCCGAAAAAAGACACAATCAACGCTGAATACTCAACTGTCTTCAACCAGCAATAATCGATAAATGAATCAATCTATGCAAAAGTACATGAATCAAAGAATGAACAAAGAGGAAAGCGTTTGTGACAATTGAACGTCAAAAAAAGTTCTTATTTCAACGTGTGTTCGTTCGTCATTTTCCAACGATTCAATGCAACCTGCTTGGCAGACAAGTTCCCAATTTCCGAGTCTGCACTAACACAAATTTTCTAACTTCAATGAATGAACAAATGACACAAACAGTCCATGGTACAAAAAATCCTATTTTCTGAGTCTGCACTGACCAAATTTTCTAACTTCAATGAATGAACAAATGACGCAAACAGTCCATGGTACACAAAATCCCGAGTTCGCTAGTCATGAAACATAGTCGCAAAAGACAGTGACAGCAGTGACAGACAGAACAGAAAGCCAGGACCAACCCGGTGTCAAGCGAGCGTACAGCAATACAGTGGATAGGTCGACCGTTGCCATTACACTCTGTACGTACAGGACTCCTAGATGACGTGACCGTTCCATTACATACAACCATACGACCGCTGGACAGGACGACATAAACAATGTTGTCACTTGAGCTGTACGCCAGACACTTCACTGAGGAGGATGATGACGACAGAAACTCAGTGATCAGACTACCTTCAGACATACTGACACAGACACACAGACACAGAGACGAATAAAGAGACAGATAGACAGACATCACAGACATACACTGCATCTCAAAAACTGGTACACTTTCTAATAACTCCAATACTGGTTCAATATTGACAAATTTTGGTACAAGGAATCATCAATTCATGAGAAATGTTAAGACAGCTGTGGTTTTCCTGTGGCAGCCACAAACAGGGCATGTAAACAGTAACACTCCAACAAAACAACAACGTCACTCAGAAAATTTAAAGTAATTAAGACATAACGTTAACCAACTGTTGATGAGCAGTCAGAAGCAAACTGATGTTGCTTCACTCAGACACAGGCTAAAAAACGTTTTTTTCCACTTGTCACATTGCTTTGCAACAGCAGACATTCACCACGAAGAGACAAGAGTCCTTGTATAGCATATGTATGATCAAAGCAATTACCTGAAGACGTGAATGTTGGCAGTGTCAGAGATAGCACACCAGACGTCAGTACGTGTCACACACATTGCTGACACTACGCCAACAATGTCCGTCTTCAACTCCTACCATTCAACAATCTCATCATAATAACTATCTCAGTAATCTCAGTATTGCTGTACCATGGAATTGCAATACAGGGTAAACAAGAAATCTGAGCTAATGCTCATGAGACGCGTGAGAGCCTATCACACTTTCTGTTCGCAGGTGGTCTTGATCTATCTCCATCCATTTTTTTCACAATTCACTGTTTTCACTGTTTTGCAGCTGAAAATCACCAAAAAACACTAAAAATCCCTATTTTGGGGTTCAAGGTCATTGATGTTGATACCACTAAAAAGCATGCCACCAGTGCTTGTTATGATAAGCAGCATGTTTGTGCCTATCTGTAACTCCAATAATGGAAAAATAACCACTTTTCAGGGGGTACCCCTCTTTGATACCTGCATGATTGCACAGGCCTCCTTGAACGTAAAGAGTCAGTACTTGGACTGCTAAAATCTACATTCAATGGCAAACATTCAGGTTGCCTTGGTCTATCTCTAGCTATCTCAGCGAAATTCACTTTTAAAATGTGTGTTGCAACCCAAAATTGTGAAAAATTCACTAAAACCCCCTATTTTAGGCGTTGAAGGTCATTCAAGGTCATCGATGTTGACATTGCCAAGAAGCTCATCGTCTGCGCTTGTTATGATATGCAGCATATCTGTGCCTATCTGCAACCATTTTCATGCTGGACAAGCCAATAGCGATAAAATAACGTCTTTTCAGGGGGTGCCCCTCTTTCGCTCTCTCTTTCGTGGGGACCCCCCCTCACCTAACTGCATGAAATTTTGTCACGAAATACTAGAAACAGTAGAGCTATCATAAGGTGTAAACCCGAAGTCTCTATCTCACATGGGCTTGAATCTGTACCGGGTCGTGACAGACGAACAGACAGATGGACAGAATTACCATAGCTAATACGCACTATAGCTCTATACTAGCTCTTGCGCACAAAAATGGAGCAAAATGGAAAAAATGTCATTAAATCATCAACAAAGTCTAATCACTTTGTACCAAACCATCCCCCATAAAATTTGATCGAAATCCACATGTAACTTTTTAGCAATAACAAATGGACAGATCCAAATACATAATTGGCTTCTTTGCTAGGTGTAAATACCTTCAAGAAAAGACCAGTCAAAGTTGGTATGCATAGACATATGAAAAAGACTTGCACTAGAAAAATAAAAGGCAAAAGGTCAGATTGAACGAGCTAGTAAACTAAAGAAACTAAAATGACTTCAAACATGAGTGAAATGAGAGAAATAGAACAAGTGCCAGTATGCACAAAAACGAAAAAAAATAAAGTACTAGCAAATAGTGGAGTCTTGAGATGAATATACCCAAAAATATTCATTAAAATCAGCAAAAGCTAAAATCAAAATAAAACTAAACGAGAGGTAAAATGGTATGCTAAAAAACTCCCCGACAGCAGTACAAAAATCCACAAAGTACAGACAGTGGTGTTGAGCTGACAAGCTGGAACCAATGCGAGAGGTCTGAAGTACAACCTTGGCAGCGACACATTCTTGTTCTTCGTAGCTGTAGATCATAATGGACCCAGAGCCGTCGACAGTAGACTTCACTGACAGCCAGACATCATAAGAGCTTCTGTCATTGGGTATCAGACAGTCAGCACCACTTCCGTCACTGCAGTCTACAACAGAATCAGAACTGGCACTCATACTGAAGCTGTGAGTTGGGAGATATGCAGAAATATGTAAAAATAGCAGTAAATTTCAGAAAAAAATTCAGCCAGAAAATGTTTCAGAAACTAACAATACACGTGTAAAACAAAAGTAGTTACAAAAATGAACACTAAAATGTTATACATGGTAAATTTATATTGATTCCACATAACAATTCCACACAGAACCTACAATGGAATCTTTTATTTTTCCAAGAAAAATTACAAAGTCTATGATAATCCAATAACTTGGACTTGCAAGTGTATCCACACTCCAGAGATAGCTTTAAATAATTTTCTATGGTCTAATCAATTTTAAATTCAAAAGAATTATTCGACCATCCTAATAAACTGCATTACAAATCATGCCCGTATGTCCATCTGTTGGTCTCACATGGTATTCTAACTTGAAGGCAAAATAGTGTATAAAAAGAACAAAAAATATGTTAGCATTCTCCAGAGTGGGAGCAACTGATGTGCCAAATTTTGGTTTCAAAAATCAATGACCTAGGCAGAAGGCTGCTCAGTGTCGACACTGGGCCAGCCCGACAAAGTTTTGCAGCTTATACGTATTATACGGGTACCTGAGCATGATTAATCAATAACAACACTGACCTTCAAGGGCTGAAGAGCGTGGTGAGATGACGTCACCGGTTGCCATGGTAACACAGCACGCACAGACAGCCTGCAAGCCATCGCCGACGGCGACGCTGCTGCGCAGGCTGCAAAACTCCGGCCTACTGGCGTATGAGACAATCTCATTGGCTGATGGACGATCACTCGGGTCACGTGACCAACAGACAACCATCAGGTCCAAGATGCTGGGTGGGTAACTCAACTCCTGAATGAATACACAAATGCACTGTGTTTATCTTCTAAAAAATCTTTCTTAAACCACTGTAATGCATACTGTCAATAAAATCAGCCAATTTTGTCGTAACTTTAAAACTAATTGTTACGTGTGAAAGCAGCTAGACTGCTTTTGCGCATCTTAGCCATCGCAATTCTGTCTGTCCGTCCGTCCGTCACACGAGTGAATCAGTCAAAAACGGTGCAAGCTAAGATCATCAAATCTTCACCGTCAGCTGCCTGGAAGACTCTAGTTTCAGGAACCGTAAAGCTTCTCCATAAATTCCGAGGGAATCACCCTAAACAAGAGTGCTAAATAAGAGGGGGTAAAAAAATTTGCGATTTTTAGCCAATAAGTCGCTGTATCTCAGTAATGGTGCGAGATAGGGCCTAGTTACTATTAATCACTAACAGAAAGTCGTACAATGGCTCTCGATTGCCACTGAATTCAATGACCTTGGATGACCTTGAATGCCATAATAGAGGTTTTTATAGATTTTTTCTCAATTTTGGGCTGCAAGACACATTTCAAAAGCGAATTGTGCCGAAATAAATTGAGAAAGACACAGAGAAGCTGCATATGAAATTTTCAGCACTGAACGTAGATTTTGACAATCCAAGTCTCGATTTCTAGGTTCAAGGAAACCTGCACACAAGGGCATCAAAGAGCAGTACCCCAGTAAAAGTCGTTATTTTACGGCTGTTTACTTTCATGAAAACGGTTGCAGATAGGCATGTATATGCTGCCTATCACAACAAACACTAACAAAGAGTTTTTTAGTCGAATCCACATCAATGACTCTGAAAAACCATGAATTTCCAAAATAAGGGTTTTTTAAATTGATTTTTGCAATCTTCGGCCGCAGTGGACACTCCTAGAATGAACTGCGATGAAATGGCTGGAGATAGTCTGACAGTTTGCAAACAGAAACTGCTATAGGCTTTCATGCATCTCGTGAGCATTCACTCAAATTTGTTGTTTTATACGCCAGCAGCTGCCTTCTGTCTGCTTTCCCTTTTTCTACTTTCAGTATGTTACGATGCAATGGATAAACAAATTGAAATTTCAAACAACTGTAAACTGTTGCAGTGTATGCTGAGGAAAAGTTGGTACTATTTTTCTGCCATACACCTGAAAACTATGCATCCTCCCATCACCCAGAAAGTTATGCGTATGCCTTCCATCTATGGTACGTGAATTTAACGTCAACTAACTAATTTTTAACCAAAAAAACGTTAATTAGTTACATTTTGTAGTATGCATATTGATTCCCAAAACTTGTTGACTGATCCTAGCTGACAGTGAATGAATTAAATGACAAGGCAAGAGATGTAAATAAGAGACCTTTGTAGAGAGTGGAGGTCGACCGCCGCTGAGCACGTGACTGCGTATGTTGATGTTACTGCCCGTGAGAGATGCACTGCCTTCATATGGGATCTTTAGCATCAACAACTCGTAGATGAACATTCCAAACGAAAAACAGTCCACCTAAAAGAAAGTAAAACAACAACAACTACTACTACTACTACTACTAATGTATGGCACTGAATGGCCTATTTTGTGCTGATGTGAGGTTAAGAAACAACTCACTCACTCACTCACTCACTCACTCACTACTACTACCACTACCACCATGTCTGCTGCTGCTGCTGTTGTTGTTGTTGTTGACAGATCCGATTCCAACCGTGTGTCCAGGTGTACAAGTCTCGGCATGGCATGGTTCCTGGATACCTGATCGATCTCTGCCATCGTAAATGTCGACAGCACATGTGACATTTTCTGGACCATGGGGCCTCTTTAGGGCGTAATGCAACATTTAAATGTTCACTTGGCGAAGCACAACATTTTCTGGCTTTGGGATTTTGTACTAGAATAACAACTCCCACTAATACCTTCTCAATGTTTGACTCCTCTCCACTGTGTTTTATGATCTCTGGTGCCACGAGTGGCAGCACACAATCATCACATCTACAACAAACACTAGCGAAGAGCTAGATCAACCACTACAACAACTAATAAAACAACAATAACAATTACTACTATCACTATCAAACCTTCTCAGTGTAAGACTCTTCTCCATTGTGCTGAATGATCTCCGGTGCCATGAATGGTGGTGTGCCGGCAAAACCCTTTGTACCGGATGGTAGGACGGCACGACTCACCCCATAGTCAGCAAGCTTAACCACAGTAGGCACCACGACGGACTCAGCTGAGTGAGGTAGAACAAGAGACCAGACAAGAACATTCTCAGACTTGAGATCACGGTAGATGATCTGCCGACTGTGTAGATAGCCGAGCGCTGATGCCACCTGGGCACAAACAGATAACAACAACCATAACAACAATAACGCTGCTCATATGAGTCAGACGCATGACCAGAAGTGCTTTACAATCTTAAAAGTGGTAGCCGACTGGCATGAGCTAATGATACTGCAGTGCACCATGCAGCCGCTGGCCATCCACTGTCGGTGCCCGTGAACAATTGGAACTTCACCCCATGGCCGATAAGCTACTGCTCATTTCCCATCATGCTGAGGGGAGAAGGCTGAGCTGACCTGAGCACGTAATAAAAGTTTGACTAAGAATGACTGACTGATAATATCACACACCTGTAAACAGGTAACTGACTCACCTGTACGATGACATATCGCATGATAATACTACTACTATTACTACACCTGTAGACACTACAGGTAACTCACTAACCTGTATGATGACGTCACGTATGACACGTATGGTCAGCCTGTCACCAGCCCGCAGGTATTCCTTGAGCCTGTCGCTGAGTGAGCCCTGCGGTGCCAGCTGCAGTACCAGTGACAGAGGGTCCAGACACAAAGCCAGCAGAGGCACAATGTGATCGTGCTGCAAGGACAGCAAGATGCCCACCTCCTTACGAGCGTTCAGGTATGAGTCACACATGTTCTTCAGTGGGTCCTTATTCCACTTCTGATTCTCCAACTGCGACAAATACAACAAGAAGCTCAGACTGATTGGTCCAGGGACCAGTGCGTGATGGTGGCACAACGATGCACTGACCATTCTCCGTTACTGGCAGCCTACCCCCACCATATCAAATGCCGGGACTCGGCCAAATGTCCACATTGCAATGCTGTGGATAAAAAGTGGAGCATCTGGTGTTTTGCTGCCCAGCCAACAAGGCCAGTAGAGTAACTTGGCCAGGAGATGAAGACATGACCGATCCACGACGCCTCTGAAGATTCCTAAAGCAAACTGGGGCAGTGACACACCCTCCCACTACTCTCCGACCAAGAATGAGAGAGAGAGAAGCCCAGCTGTCTCTATCATAGCTGACCGTAACCTATCTGTGCCTAAAAGCCAGCAAATGTGAACACAGTTTCTTACTTACTTGCAAAATTTGTGAATGTAAACTTCTGGCATGCCCAAAAAAATGCTACTATGCAATTTGCAATCGAAGCGCAACCGATTGAAAAATTGGTATCATAAAGGGGTCTGAATTGGTACTACAGGATAGTAGTTGAGCAACCTATTTGCTTCTTCAGACAGTTATCTGGTAAGATGTACCATTTAAACACAACAAATGCATTAACAGACAACATTCAGATGACAGACACAACCATGTGCCATAAGCATGGTACGGTCGACTAAAAAGGTGTCTAGGCATATAGATTTTTTATGGAAACACATCTCAGAGCTACGAAAACAACACAGAAAGAACAGGACGGATTTAGGGATGTTGCGCATGTTTGACAAAACAGGGGACCCATGAAAAGAAAGGCCACACAGGCGGGGGGGGAATTTCAAACAGCAGCATGGCATTTTCTGACCAGTGGGGAGATTTTAAGGCTAAGACTTTAAAAGTTCACTTGGTGCAGCATGACATTCTCTGAACTTGGGGCTCTGTATTGCAAAATGTGAAAGTTAACGAGGTTTCTTACCTACTTAATTCCTGAACCGAAAATGTGTTAGCCCTACTTATTTACTGAACAGGGCCAAATAGGGTTTACATCTGGCCTTACAAAAAGCGTGCATAGCTCTTTATGGAAACCCCCATCTGAGAGCTATGGAGCACCACCTACCATATGAGATCACATGATGTTTCCTGCCACCCAACATAGGTAAGTGCCTGATGAACCAGGCCGGTACTCGATGTACGTACCATGGTGGGATGGATGGCTGAGTTGATGCAACAAGCAATGTTATCACTAGTCTAAGCCACCACATCTGCGAGAGATGAAAGCTAAATAACTGAAAAAGTTGACAGAAATAAATGTTCTGGACTGCCAGTACTAGTGATTTTCTTGGCTCACACAGAAACTGCTCATTAATTGTAATCAATAATACATAAAGCATTGATAAACAGACAGAGACTGTTGAATGTTGATAAAAAGACAGCACAACAGCTGATGTCTGACCTGATACATCTGAAGCTGGGAGACTGTAGCAGTTATCGGTGGTTTGACTGGCTGCAGTAACTTCAGTGCTATAGGCACCAACTGTCCACTCGTCTGTAGCCACCACAGACACACACACACACACCACATGTTGTTTACCACACACATCTTACCACAGGCTGACACAGAAATTAATCGCTTTACATTAAATTGCTGAAAGCATCAGCAACACAGAACCAGGGTTGGCTTTTGGCCGGCAAAAGTCGGTTTCTGCCACCAGCAAAAACTTGGGCTAAAATGTCCGGCAAGTAAGCTGCTCAGAAATGCTCGTTATACTAATTTTCACACCGAAAGTAGCTTAACATGTGACATTTGTACCAAATTATAATATTACAGAAGCAACATCTGTTACTGATAACATAAGTGCAACTTTTTTGCACAATAATTGTAAACTAATTCATGTCAACAAATTCATACGAAAACAAAAGAACTGTATTGTTTAGCATTTGTTTCAAGCACAAAAAATGCACACAGTGTCAGTAATTAATTTCAGCAGTCATCACAACGTAACAGAAACTGGTAAAAACCTCTTTCTGCTGCACAGGTTTTATTTAACCTATTCAAAACTTTTCGTCCTCTATATGGCGGACCTTACTGATGTGGTTGCTGGACACAATGTGAAGTTCCACAGCTATGCTGATGACTCTCAGATGTACGTTCACTGTCAGCGTCACAACACAGTGTCTACCATTTCTCGTCTTGGTCATTGCGTTGCCGACATCGGCCACTGGATGGCAGCAAATCGTCTGCAGATGAATCCCACCAAGACCGAGTTGCTGTGGGCCGGCTCTAAACGCAACATCACGATGCTGGGTAGTCGTGCTCCTGCCATGCAGCTCGGCTCAGATACTGTGACAGCCAGCGATCATGTACGAGTACTTGGGGTGACCTTTTCGTCGGATCTGACCCTTGAGAAGCATGTTTCGAAGACCTGTGCAGCTGGTTTCTACTGGCTGCGCCAACTTTGTCGCATTAGGCGGTCGCTTGACGAAGAATCGGCAGCAACTCTTGTGCATGCTTTCGTGACATCACGGATTGATTATTGCAATGCTATCTATGCAGGAGCTCCGAAGACGATAACTGACAAGCTGCAACAAGTGCTCAACGCCGCCGCTCAAGTAGTCAGCGACACGAAGAAATTTGATCGTGATCTGTCGAGACTCCTTCATGACAAACTGCACTGGCTGGATGTGCCTGAGAAGGTCACCTTCAAGCTCGGCCTCATGACGTACCGTTGTTTGCACGGACAAGCACCTTGGTACCTCGCCGATCATATCAATCCAGCCATCGAAGTTGCATCGCGACATCGACTACGTTCTGCCAACCGACACCGGCTAATCGTACCCCACTGTTGACTCAACACGTACGGCCGTCGGGCTTTTCCAGTTGCTGGTCCGACAGTCTGGAATTCGCTGCCAGATGAACTCAGAGATCCAGCGTGTGACATTGACAGTTTCAAACAGTTCTTTAAAACAATCCTGTTCAGTCAGTACTAGCATGACAAGCGCATTAGAGGTTAATTTTAACAATATGTGCTATATAAATTTACATTTTACTTACTTTACTTACTTACTTTAAAGCATCTTTTCAAAAATGTGCCAAACATGGTAGCATTATTGGACGCTGGCGCTGAATCTGTCACAGAAATTGGAAATCTGGGAGTTGTTCTGTCACCTGCGTCCAAAAATACAGACACAACATATCTATCTGGCATTCGTAATATTAGAAAAAGTAGTCAGAAACAAAAACAACCTTGTCGACCATGGTGCCAGAGTAGACGGCACCGAATGCTCCTTTGCCGAGGAACCTTCCCCTGACAATGCTGTCCTGACTGACTATCTGCTCATCACCAATATCATGAAACACCTGCACCAGGCAACACATTAGAGATGTTTCTTCTATTCTGATAACAACACAGATATTCGTTAACACAAAAATTAACAAAAAATGTTCAGACAAAAAGCAGCCATCTGCCTAGAGCCATGCAGCTTTGAACCACTAAGCCTGACTATTAATCTCTTCAGCTGAAAATCGTCACACTGGTTGCTCATACTCTAAAAGACAATCGTATCAATTATCCTTTTTGTACCGGTATGCCTTTGCATTTTTGAGTTAGATGGCTGTAGCAAACAGACTGATAAAAAAGCAATAAATGTACCATGAGTGTAACAACAACAAAATTAAAAAGTGACATAGAAAGCACAACTGAAACTCCAAATAATCTGCTCTATGAACCTGTGCAGAGTGCGCATTTGTTGTACAACTTGTTGTGTATTTACTGTAGGCTGTTGATTTGCAGTGCAACATACAATATGGTGTACAACATGCTGTACAACAAATCCGCAACAAATCGAAGTGGAGTTTAGCTGTGTTCTGATGGCCTACCTCAAATGCGTTAGGTGCCAAATCAGTTTGCCAGTTGCCAGAGCATGAAAACAAATTTACTAGTATATTGCCTCAATACAACAAAACAAAACTCATTTAAAAAGTTTTCGTCTGGCATGCCATCAGCAGAAATTAAAACGTCTTTGCTAACAGCTAATGCACTCAGACCATAGCAGGCTTGGGCATGAAGTTAGCATATTTATAATATAAACAGCTATGGACCTACCTAACTAACCAAAACTGTTAGGGCTATCAAAAATCACAGCTTTTGTGTCTAAGCAACAAATACTAATAACAGCATAGATTAACTGTCCAGTCAAACACTCAAGTTCTCACCAGGTCGGGAGCTGCATGTGCTGCAAACACGAGACCATCTCGGCTCGCAATGAAGTAAGGGCCGAGGTTTCCATGTCGAGGACAGAAGATGACTTGATTGTGCTGAGCGCGCTGGATGCAGTGCTCCACCATGTAGCAGTAAACACTCACATCATCAGTGTCAGCAGCAGCTTCAGTAGCAACTTCAACGTCATTAGCACAGTTCAGCCGCCCACTGTAGCATAATACACACACGTAACAGTTACAAGGTTCCCCACAGTAGGCTGGCACCTTGACGTGGTGGTTGGACTTAGACCCAAAAGAGAGAGAGACAACCAAGTGCAGATCAGCTCCATATGAACAGACACAGTACACTTTAACAATCTAATGCACTGGCTTATCTTTGACCCTAATGCCGATTTCGGCTTAACAGCCATTCACAGTAATCTTCAGTTGCATTTGGGGACGCATATTGGGCCAAACTGATACAGCCTCAGTGCTGAACAACTGTAATGGCTTGTCCAGCCCAAAGATAAGGTAAGGAAAAAGTTTAAGGTTGTTTTCAGCTACTGATGGTAATCCATTCCAGAGGCATAGTCCTAGAGCCACATGAAACCACCTGCCACCTGGCCAACACAGAAAAATGTGCCCCATCTTAATCTCAGCAGCCAGAGACCAGTACTCGTTTTACCTAACCCAGAGGAATGAAAGGCTGAGTTGACCTTGGTGTTGGTAATATACCGAGATGGTTTAACTGTCCGTAGACAGTCACCCATCCAAGTAGTAACCACTTGATAACAACCTGACATGGAGTCAAACACACGACTTTTTAATTGTTAAGTCCAATGTTGTAAACATTATGTCCAAGCCACCGACAGATTTAAGTGGTCTAGCAATTATAACTTTCAAGTTGCAGTTCGAATCTCACCACAGGCCATTTGCCTATTTATGTGACACTTTACTGGCGAGGTCCTAAAAATAATGCTTATTATTTAAGCCAGGATAAACATAATACTAACGAAAATGTGTACGATGCTGTCATCAAATCATAGTATAGCCACTGTGAGAGTTCATCCGGTTCATTTGATAAATGCAGCACTCAACGCCAGATGGCCGTCAAATACTGGACCAAACCGATCAGCTGAATCAATAGCTCTGCCTACAGGCAGCTATAGGGACTACATTAACCATCACCATTTATTACTATTACTCAGCTAGACAGATGTCTCACAGAGGGTAAAGGCTGAGTTGACCTGGGAGGCCAGTTACATAGAGAGATGGTTTACCGGCTCAGTGCCTACAGTCAGTCACCCATCCAGGTATCAACTGGAAAAGGCACAGAGTAACTTCAATGCTGCAACACAATGTGTTACCTCTACATCGTGCCACCGACCAACCAATGATGACGATAAAGATGGAACTGCACACCTGTTTCTGTGGAAAGTTTTGTTCCTGTTAGTAGCAGTAGATGGCAACTCAGATGAAAACTTTCTTCCTGTCCTCACCGGCACTGACGAGGATCTAGCATGATGATCAGCCGCTACACAGGCTGTGGGTATCCCAGGGCCGGGGTTCTTTGATGCCTCAATGTTCACTGACTGCACCACCTTGGGAGTCCAACCTTGCTCCGTGACCCGGACCAGTGACCACGTATCACTGTCCCCCTCGATCACCTGCTGGACGGCCAGCAGACAACGAACGCACGGCACCAGGCGGGTGATGAGGTAAATGCCCTTCGTGTTCTGCACAAACCGGATCCCAATGTCCGGGTACCAGTCCTCAAGCAGTGTGTCGATGCGGTCGACAGCGTGGGTCATGAGAGCTGCAGCACTGCGAACGTCCGGGTACAGAAGTCTGTCATTACCTGCAGCATCATCACTGTCTGAATCAAAGTCATTTATTCACCAATATGCAGGCACATAAAAATTATGAAAACATAGCCGGCAAAACACTCCAGGCTCAAACCAGTGTCTTACTAATAGTCTACATCACCTGCAAGTCAAAATCAGATTAAAATACAGCAAAATCACATTCTCGTAGATATGCAGAAAATTCAACACTACACTGTGTCTCAAAAAAAAGCATGTGACTACATTTTTTGCAATAACTGGAACAATGAATGTCCGATTATAATAATTTTTGGCACACTTATTAATGAGACTATATGTCATCGAATGGTGGTTTCATTTCCCACCTCATCTATTTAGTGCAACTGTCTTACCTTGGGAAATCACAGA
>Ga0209367_1002958_pt1 | contig 22785 bp, 14 predicted proteins | sample WorMetLIZISLAND2_FD_187412 | JGI IMG/M metagenome (GOLD analysis project Ga0209367, IMG submission 187412) | Marine gutless worms symbiont microbial communities from Max Planck institute for Marine Microbiology, Germany - Olavius geniculatus... ... | reverse complement strand
GGGGGGAGACACCCCAAAAAATTTTAGTGGCCAAAAACATGCAAAATTTAACCCGACTTCGGACGACTTTGAAGTTCGGCGGCAAATATCTCCGAAACGGATAAAGATATCTAAATTCGGATAAATATGTTTTCTACCGTAATTTCTCCCGCGTTAGGCGAAACAAGTCCGGTTAATTATGGTTTAGTAACCTTAGAGATTTAGATGTGGAATTGTACCCATTTTTGGAAAACCATATTTTGGCAGCTAGAAGTTGCTGCGCCCTTATATTTTTACACGCGCTAGAGAATGACCAAGTCTTACTAGCGCATTTCTCACACGGGGCGGTCGCCTTCTACAACTTTTTTCAAAGGGGGTCAAAAATTGGCTTAAAATGCAATAAAGGAACGCTTATAACTTCGGAGTTAGGGGGTGTAGCCCGACGAAACTTTGGCACGTGACGCGCCTTTAAATTGAAGTGTTAACGCAAGTACGAAATTTGGGGGCAGTGCCCCCCTTAAAATTTGGGAGGGCAAAAAGCGTCCAAAATTCAGTACGTTTTACGACAACTTTTGAGTTTGAGCGCAAATATCTCTAAAACAAACAAAGATAACGACAAATTCTAAACGGCGTTGACGAGAAGAATCCTTTGGGCGTTGAACAAATAAAAACTTGTCAAATTCCGTTTACTACGAACAAAGTTATAAGCGCTCATGTTGACCTACCCTAAATTGCATTTTTGGGCAGACCATATTTCGACCCATAGGGGGTGTTGCGCCCCCAAATTTTTACACCCGCTAGAGAATGACCAAGTTGTACTTGCGCACCTCCTATCGGGGACGGGGGCTGTTTTTGCATTTTTTTCATAAGGGGATCAAAAATTGGCTTAAAATGCAATAAAGGTGCGTTTATAACTTCGTAGTTAGGGGTGTAGCCCGACAAAACTTTGGCACTTGACGTGTTTTTAGGTTAGGCTGTTACCGCAAATGCAACTTTTGGGGGCACCGCCCCCCCTTAAAATTTGAAAAGGCAAAAACGTTCAAAAATTGTTGCGATTTACGACAACTTTTAAGTTTGAGCGCAAATATCTCTGGAACCGATGCAAATTGCGTTAAAATCTAAATGGCGTTGACAAAAAAAGGTGAACAAAAAAATTGCTAAAATTTGGTCCACTACGAACCAAGTTATAAGCGCTCATGTTGACCTACCCTAAGTCGACAATGCGCGTTCGAAGTATGCCAATGCATTTGAGTTCGGGCCACGTGACTTTGATGCCGGAGAAATTCTCCCCTTCCTCTTTACACTTTTTAATTTTCCCCAATCGGACTTAGAGCGCCTGCTTACTGACGTTGGGCTTTGCCCCAAATTTATAGTTTTTTTCTCCGAGCGCGAGATATCCAAGATGCCTGGGCCGACCGGCGTAAAATTTTGCACGGTGGGCAGTGCTAGGCCGAATTTTATAATAACGGTTCAAAATTTTGGAAAGGCACACCCCAAAAAAATTTCAGGGGCCAAAAGCATGCAAAATTTGGCCCGATTTCGAACGACTTTGAAGTTCGGCGGCGAATATTTCCGAAATGAATAAAGATGTTCAAATTCGGATAAATATGTTTTCTGCCGTGATTCCTTCCGCGTTAGGCGAAACAAGTCCGGTGAAGTTTGGTCCAGTAACCTTGGAAATCTAGATGTGGAATTGTACCCACAGAAAGCAAATTTTTTGGAAAACCATATTTCGGCTCCTAAGGGGTGCTGCGTTTCTAAATTTTTACACGCGCTAGAAAATGACGAAGTCTTACTAGCGCATTTCTCACCGTGGGCAAGCGTCCTTTTACAACTTTTTTCAAAGGGGGTCAAAAATTGGTTTAAAATGCAATAAAGAGCGTTTATAACTTTGGAGTTAAAAGGTGTAGCCCGACGAAACTACCGCACTTGACGCGCCTTTAAGTTGAAATGTTAACGCAAGTACGAAATTGGGGGTACCGCCCGTCTTAAAATTTGGGAGGGCAAAAACGTCCAAAATTTAGTACTTTTTACGACAACTTTTGAGTTTGAGCGCAAATATCTCTGAAACCGATAAAAATAGCGACAAAATCTAAACGGCATTGACGAGTACGATTCTTTGGGCGTTAAAGAAATAAAAATTTGTCAAATTCCGTTTACTACGCACAAAGTTATAAGCGCTCATGTTGACCTACCCTAAATAGCATTTTTGGGAAGACCATATTTTGGCCCCTAGGGGGTGTTGTGCCCCCAAATTTTTACACCCGCTAAAGAATGACCAAGTCTTACTAACGCATTTTCATCGGGGACGGGGGCTTTCCTTGCATTTTTTTCAAAAGGGGATTAATAATTGGCTTAAAATGCAATAAAGGAGCGCTTATAACTTCGGAGTTAGGAAATGTAGCCCGACGAAACTTTGGCACTCTACTTGTCTCTAGGTTAGGCTGTTAACGCAAGTGCAACTTTTTCGGGCACCGCCCCCCTTAAAATTTGGGAGGCCAAAAAACGTTTAAAAATCGTTGCGATTCACGACAACTTTTGAGTTTGAGCGCAAATACCTCTGGAACTGATAAAAATTGCGATAAAATCTAAACGGCGTTGACGAGAACGATCTTTTCGGCGTTAAACATTAAAAATTGGTAAAATTCGGTTTACTACGAACCAAGTTATAAGCGTTCATGTTGACCTACCCTAAGTCGACAATGCGCGTTCGGCGTATGCCAATGCATTTGAGTTCAGGCCACGTGACTTTGATGACGGGGAAACTTTTTCCCTTTTTTTTTCACCCTTCTCCTAATTTCCCCCAATCGGACTGAAAGCGCCGGGAGGACTCACATTAGGCTTGCCCCAAATTTTTAGTTGTTGTTTACAATGGTACAGACATCAGCTAACTCCAGATGACAACAGCAAATCATTGCGGCACAGAACATTGCAACAGTAACCGAGACAGTCGCGAAGCTCAGAAATCGCAGACTTAACGTCAACATAATCTACAAAATAAATTATTAAATTAAGTTTGCTTATTTGCGTTAGCACAATTTGCAGTGATACTTTGTGAATTAAACAATACTGTCAAAAAATAAATTTCGCAAAATTGTTTTACTGTTTCAGTAAAAAATTTTGGACTTACTTTTGAACACCACAAACGATTCTAGACAATAGATTAGAAGTGAGATAGCTCACTTACATCTGGCTAGAATCTTTAGGTTTGGTAAAAGATAAATTATTTTGTCACTAGGTCTATTGCTCTAAACAAGCTAGTCAGCTTACCCCATTAGCGTTGTATTGTCAGCAGGTAGGCTAATAAATACCGCAAAATCTTAATGTAAGAACGAGGAGAAGTAACGGTCATTGATTTTGCTTTTAGTGTTGTTGCTACTATCGTAGTACGGCAGTGCTGTGGCGCAACAGCAGTCATTTTGCTCAGCCACTAAAATGTTGTGAGTAAGGCTAAAATATATCATTATCATTATCATAAGATGTACATACAACTGCAAACAATTTATTCACTGTTGAATATGCGCTGATGTAAAACTGCAAAAAATCAAAAAGCATAAGCACGAACTAATGTATGTCGTGTTAGCTTAGACATTTAACCTGTCCTCAGTAGCCAGTTTTAAATATCTAATCTAGTGCATAAGGTCTCTGCTTATACTTTTTGATTTTTGCAGTTTTACATCAGCGCTCATACAACATTAAATAAATTGCGTGCAGTTATTCTATATATAATATTTGCGGTTTTATTAAATTTTGAAAGGTTACTACTATAGATTGTTAGTTGCTACTAAAAGTAAAAAACTACTATTTGTGGCCGACATTTTGGAATTTGTTATTTGTTATAAATACAATGACACAACTATATGCGGGACGCCACATTATAGTCTAAGCTTACTGATTAAATTTCGCACAAATACATGTAATAGCAACTGAGTTATAAGGAATAAAGAAAATTTAAAATGGTGGCCGCTGCCTCTTAAATTTTGCACCATTGCCAAATTTGGTCATGTAATCTATTTTCGGTAATGGCTAGCTACATTCCTGTAAAAATTTATTAACTTTTTTATGCCTAAGCTTTTTCGGCGGCCTAACAGGGGGTCGATGGTCACAATTTGCTTGATATTTTGCGGCATTTATACATCACTTAAGTGAATTTTAAAAAAAAACACCAGAGTTGTTTGCTATATTTTTGTAAAAAGTAAGTAAGTTAGTAAGTAAAACATTAATTTATATTGCGCATAAAATTAAAATTAATCGTTTTTGGCTTTTGTCTTTAAATATTTTTATTGTTAAAACGTATAAACTATTTAGATAAATGTAACTTACCACAGCTTGATTCCAACCCTTTCCCTCGGTTTCCTCGCCACCATGGTAGTTATCATCTCTGACCGATTGGGTTCTTGACGATATCCACAGACGAACCCAGCCTAGTGGAAAGCCAATTTCCCCTCGGCGGTGTCGGAGCCGTATTGTGCTGAAGATTGCCGCGAGAACTGATGCGGAATCGCTGAGAAACAATGCGGATAGCCTTGCTATCAAACTTGTTGAATAGCGGTTGCCGACGGAACACTTTTTAATGTACATACGTATGGCGAACACTCTTTTTTTCGTTTGCCAAAGAATAAGCGGAAACGAACACTGGCGAAAAATTTGGTAAGCGGGGTATTAAGTAGTATTTTTATATTTTATTAACGGCATCCGAAAATGCAAAGGCGAAAAGTCTCTTGGTCCCTAAAAATTAACGAGTGATGTTTTATCAGTTACCACGGACTTTCTGAACGGCGGTAAACCATCTAACGTTTAAACCGTACTTATATCGGCCATCCGCGGTAACGTCCTTCGGTCCACTTAAACCTAACTTCCTATTAGCAGTAGTCCGTTAAATCGTCGCGGAGAAGACAGTAGGTCTTTGCCGATGTTGTCGGAAATCTGCTGTATTGGCAAAAAATAAAGTCCTTGACAAATCTTCTTCTATCTTTTCAGCGGTCGTCGGACTTACTTACTTCGGTGCTTCGCGGCACAGTTTCCAACTCCACTCACTGTACCACCATCTACATGTATTCCGGCGATCGCGGATATGTTGGTATCGGATGTCGGTAGTAGATGTTCAATTTGGTGTTGTGTTGGTCTTATGTCGCGGTTCACTGTCTTATTGGCGGATGTCGTATCGGCGGATTCCACTTTTCAGTCGTCTATCTTGGACAATTTCCGGTTGGATTTGGTTTTCGCGGTAAGTTTTCGGTGATGGAAGAGATGCCGCGGAATTGGACTGTTTTGGTTGCCGCTTTGGTTTGGTTACCGTTTTTCGGCCGAAAGGTTTTTCGTTTTTTAAGGCGGAAAGGTTTTTCATTTTTCGGCGAAAAGGTCTTTTTTTCGGCGAAAAGGTTTTCATTTTTCACCGTCAAAAAGATCTTGCGGCGGCGGAGACAGGAGATGTGTTCTCTTTTGAGTCTGCGGAGCGACTGATTGATTTAAGCTTTTTAGCGGCTTTTATACCTCTGGCTGTCGAGCGTGGTCTGCATTAAACAAGTTTTTCCTACTTTTTGGTAATACGGACACAGGCGTCTTTTTGGCTGTATTAAAATATCCGAGCCATGTATGTAAGCCTAGATTTTTGGTGGATATATTTTGGTATTTTTATAAATTAATAGACCCGATTATTATTATTTTTCCAAAAAATATGAATAGGAGTTCTCCGAAAATTAGAAACAATAATACTTTTTTTTATATTTGAAAAGAATTACCGATTTAATATCGAAAATGTTGACAATGGCCGTCTTCTGGATTGTTGAATTTCCGACATTTATTTTCTGACGTTTAATTGACAAAAGTACAATATAGCTCGGATTATACAGACAACGTTTTTCAACAGTTAAATGTCCGCTCTTTTTTGGACATTGGGCCGTTTTTTTTTTAAAAAAATGTTAAAATGGCATTTTTATAGGTTCTTTTAAAGTGACTCCGAAAGTGCGAAATCCAAGATTGAAATTTTTCCTTAGCGCAAGTCACTGCTGAACAGTCAGACAGGCTGGAATGTAGAAAATGTAACTTCGCATTCGAAATGTTGTTGTTTACATATTTGGCAAACAACATACAAATACGTGAAAAAAGTAAAATGAATTAAATTATCTTGCGTGGTAATTACTTCGGTAGGAAATGCGGTTTAAAACGATATATCACTTAAAAAGAAATAGGAAATTGATTTGCCGCGCTCGACCGTTTTGGTAGCCAGGACCAGGTAGCGAAAAATAAGGCATTGTCAGCTACGTACTAACTCTCGCATTTTACCAAATAGTTTCCGAAAACGATTTTTATAATGTTAGCGGCTGCGGGAAGGGGTAAGTACAGAATATTAATGAGCCAAAGCGGAATGGCATTGAATGTCTTTGTGTTTTAAAAAAATGGTTACAACTTTTTCCCACCTTAACCACAACTGTGTGGGACGGATACTTTGCCAAAATGCCAGCTAGAAAGCCGTCCCCGCGACGAAGCGGTACCTTAAAAAATTTATTAAAATCGACCGCCGCCCGCATGCGCGCGGTAACATAATAACCTAGCATTGGATGGCATTGAATGCTCCCATACCTTTCTTTTCGTATAGACATACGCCCATCTTTATTAATACCGCAAGCCTAAAACATGTTTTAGCTTAACTATTTTAACAATATCTCGGTCGGTACTCATGGTCCCGACTGACGGTTACATTACAACGTAAACGCATTGATCCGTTGTCTCGTCGTTTCAGCTCACACGCTTGATTGAACTTGAATCTTCCAGCGATCTGGCGGCGACAGCTCACTCGCTTGTTTGACCAGTATCTGTTGATAAACTTGGCTGTGCGTTAATAAACTGTAGACGTTTTTGACCGGTAACCCTCGACGATAGTACCACGGATATTTAAACAACTTCACTTCACACTTCGCACTTCGCAAAATTTTGGTATCCCATAGTCTATCAGAGTTATGTCCGTAAAACCCATTATCATACAAGGCGGTAAATGCAATGCGATAGTTTACCTTGCTGCGGTAAATATAAGCAATGACAGTCCTTCCAACATAAGACGTAAATTACTCTTCACTTATGGCGTCAATAGTCTTCTCAACGTGGGGCACCGTAATCCAACATCACTCTTCAACGTGGGGCTAACTCCATCATTTATCATGAAACCTTTTTGACATGTCACTCAGCACGAAACCATTCTCTACTATTTGGAGGAAAGCTCTTTTACCGTATAGCTAAGCAGCTACTGGTTTTGCATGGAATGTTTTCGCGTTAGGCCATTTGGTGCTATAAGCCTCGTATAGCGAAACGTCCTTGGTGGTTGGAACGCCAGCTACTTATAAAAACAAAGATTAAAGTCGTAGCTAAGCTTAGTTCCTAGGAATAGCCTGTGCAGGCTAGAAACACGAGCGATACTGTCGTCGCTCCTTAAAAGGTCATCTTGTCGGTTCGTATCCGCCTGAAGGAGGGGCTTAAAAATGTGTTTGTTTGTTTCCTGGCTACGGCCCTAACCAGGAACTTGGCAGAGTAGGCTTTTGAAAGTACACGCCTTATGACGTCACTGGTAGGCTATAGCGCCGTCTGTCTAGTTGACTGACTTCAATTCTTGCTCGGAAGGTATGAGTGTGCATTCGACGAGTTCTACGTAATAAAAGTCGCTTTCGGATTGTTATTCTGAACCTGAATCAGCTGTCCTCTAGATTGGTGGCGAAATGCTTTAACGATCATTCCGTTACGAGTTAACTGCTGCGACTGAGACGCATGAGCAGGCCAAATAATAACCCGCTTGCGCTATCGCTATCGGCGGCGCGTCGCGAAACTCTGTTCGAACGTCCGCCGGCACAGTCAACGCGATCATCGACATCGGATCTCGTAACGTTGCCGGAATTAACTGGCGCCACCGCGACGGTAACTCCTACTGCTGAAATTACCGCCGCAACAAAATCGACCAGTTTACCCGCACTAAGAACACCGATAACTGTTCAATTTACGCTGACGCGTTCGTCAACAACGCCGCAGTACACTGTGGCTGAAAAAGGAGGACTTGAAGCGAGACCGAAAACGACAACAGCATCTCAACCTGCTGCGACGGCAAGTACAAGTACGTCATCAGCCGCCGGCACGCCAGGTACTACCGTCATTGTTACTGGGGCTGCTGATGCGGCGTTCGCACCTTTTTCATTTCAGGGAACAGAGTCGGAGGACACTAAAGCATGGTTACTTGGCTTCGAGAAATATGTCGTGTATCGCGGGATTTCCAATGCTGACAAATTGCACCTGGTGGCAGTGTTGTTGAAAGACATCGCGGGTGATTGGTTCGATAATTTACAAGATGCGGTCAAATCAGACTGGGCGAGTGTGCAGAATGCTTTCAAACAACGTTTTAGAGATACCGAGATTTGACGTTGGCGCTAGGCCAGTGAACTGTGGCAACGTGTTCAGCAACCAACGGAGTCCGTCGACGAGTACATTACAGCGATTCGCAAAATGACAAAAGCCGTTGGCGTTACGGGGGAGCAAGAACGTTACGTCATACAACGAGGTCTACGTCCACAGCTGCTGGCGCACGTCATCCAAGCACAGCCAGCGACCGTCGACGACGTGGTGCGCGCGGCTCGAGTGGCAGAGGCAACACACTTCGTCACGATGTCCCCTACGACATCAAGCGACCTAGCGCTCGACAGGGTAGTCGCTGAACTTGCCGCCAACCGGCTGGTCACGGAAAAGGCAATGGCGGAGCACACAAAGGAACTGCGCAAAATAAACAAGCAGCTGTCTACGAGAACAACAGTGGAGAACGTCAACCTCTCCAGAAGCCCGTCGCCGCAACCACAACGCACGTCATCCGGACAACGACAACGTCGTGTCACGTTTGCCGACGACAACTCACAATACAACGGTTGTCAACAGTCACCTCGAGGACGTTCTACCAGCTCATTTGTCAGAGGTTCGAGAAATGGTGTTGTGAATAGATCGTTACCAGTTTGTTTGTATTGTGGGAGTGAACATGAAATGGGGAGGCAATATTGCAGAGCAGCCAATGTGCAATGTTACAACTGCCATCGTATGGGGCATCTGGCACGCGTATGTCGCGCGGCCAGAAGACCAAACACTTGGATTCGGAGAGCCCAGTTTGATGACAGAAGACAGAATTGGAATGCTGGTTTTCAGCCAGGATTTTTTTCTGGGTAAGACCCACAAAATGCCTAGCTCCACGGGCTTGGGAGTTCCAGGACCAGACAGGCGGGAACTCTGCAGCCAAAAAGAGACACAAAATATGAATCAAGGAATTTGATTCCAGTGTTTGTCAATAAACGCAAAACTCTGGCTGTTCTGGACACTGGGGCCGCTGTGTCCTGCCTCAGCGCGAATTTTGTTCAAAAAAATAAAATGCGCATAAATAAAAATAGCAAAAAGCATCCATTGTACACAGCAGATGGCCGCACATTGTGTATAATTGGACACTTGTCTGTTTGTATAGGCCTAGATGACTACAAAGTGCAGCATGACTTTTACGTTGGTGAACGACTAAATCATTCTGCTATTTTTGGTATTGATTTTTTACAGATGACTGGTTGTCACATCGACCTTTATAAAAATTGTGTTGCCTTTAATAATGGCTTGACAGTATTGCCACTGCATACATTTGACAACTCTATGGCACTACTAACATCATCAGAACATGTTTTTCTTCCGCCTTATTCAGAAGCGTTACTTTCTGTGCGATTAACAGGCAGAGCTGTAGAGCGTTTTGGTAGCATGACAGGTATAATCAAACCTTACATTGCGGCGCAACAGCGCGGAATTCTAGTAGCCAGAGCTTTTGTAAACCGTCCTAAAAATGGCCAATTATTATGTAGAGTGTTAAATCCATCCAACAAACCATGTACCATTCCGCGAGAATTCGCTGTGGCTACGTTGTCGCATGCTGTGTTAGAAACAAACAGTGATAAGCCCACTCTAGTGCAGCACAGCCCTAGACAGCTGACACCCAATTTATTACAGCAAGCTTACGCCGACCAGACTCGTAAGCAAGCAAGCAGCAGCGGCAGCCAGTCAAGAAATATCGTTGCAGCTTGCAGCAGCAGCAGCAGCAGCAAGCGAACAGCAAAACCTCTAACGGGTCGGTTGGAAAGCAAAATTTTGCAGCGAACGGCGTCCACACAGCAAACTAGCGATTCAGGCAAATATTTACACAGTGCGCGTGCTCAACCTCAAGTTCCGGTTACATCGTCAGAAAAAGTTTCATACTTCAGGTCAAAAGGTTTTTTTGGATACTTGTGCAATTAAAAACGACACATTTTTTGAACTTATTAATTTATTATATGACTATCGAGACATTTTTGTTCATTTTGAGACAGATATACCGGAGTGCAATCTTTTAAAATGTCATCTTAGCACATACGCCGATGCCAAGCCGACTCGGTCCAAACCTTATAGGCTTTCAGACGAAATGAGAGTTTAAGTTGATAAACAGTTAGACCAGTTGCTCACCGCTGGAGTGATAACTAGAGATAAACAGCTTGCAGCCCTACAGCCGCACCGCCAGACGAACAGACTGTATCTAGTCAGCCTACAGTCCAAGACGGATTACTGTCTTTTTCTACACAAGACGAAGGTTGGTTCAGTATTAAACAAATTTTAGATCACCAAAAACGTGGCAGCCGTATGTTTTATAAGGTGGAATGGAGTACAGGCGAGACGTCGTGGGTGTCACAGAAAGATGTTTCAGAGTACGCTAAGGACATCTATTGGCTGGAAAAGCGCGAGAAGGCTAGACTTCGGAAAAATAAGAGACATCAGAGATTAAAACAATAACAGGTTTTAAGCTGCACAGACTATTATTGTTTTTTTACGTTTCATTCTAAATTGTCGACACACTTTTGAACTGAATTGATAATTTTTATATTTTTATTTTTGGTTTGTGCAGACTGGAGCGTGTGGCGTTTTACTCTGATTGTTTTAATATTGATGCGTCTTTTTCTGCTGACGAGTTGCGCAACGCCGACAGATCAAGGCCGCATAATTACCAGGTTAAACTACGGCGTCGTTCTAAAACACACAGACACATTTGATGTCGTTACTGACGTTTGGACACAAATGTTTGTCATTCAGACACCGAACGTTGACAACTCTAGACTGCAAATGTCTGAAATTAATTGTCGACGTTTGGCCAGTGATCACGATAATGATTGCGATCACATTATACACCTTGTGGATTTTTTGCGAAACATCAGCAGCAAAGCTGTTACACGCATTAATCACACATTGACGGAAGTAAATGACTTGATACGACAGTTTGGTGACGATGACCAGACTAATAAACCACGGCATTCACGACATGGGTTATTGAATTTTGTCGGTGAAATATCCCATTCACTATTCGGCACCGCCAGAGATAGCGACATCAGTAAGATGCATGCTGCGATGCAACATTATGAGACAAATCAGGCGTCTTTGACTGCTGCATGTCGTCAAATAGAAAAGACTAGCAAGTCTAAGCAAATAGGTTAACAATCGATTAGATTATATGACGAATATGCTCGATTTACAGAAACAGACAGTGACTTAAGTGCTTAAGTGCGAGAAGAGACATCCGCAGTAGATCATGCAAGCTCTTTGATAGCTATAGCACTAGCGAGATTTGAGGAATATTTTTTGTTGTTGAACAACTTAGATGCATTTCGGCTTGGTATTGAGTTACCCAGTTCTGGTTTTCTTAGTCCTGAGCTCATTCGACCGAATGAATTGCGAATTGTGTTAGATCACGTTAATTGAAAAGTAGATGTTCTGACAGTTGATGGACTGCATGTTCTTCGTAAAGAAGCTCTACACTACTATCGAATGCATGAATTTATGGCCACTAGAAGTGGCAAGGACATAATCGTGAACCTACAGATACCATTAGGCCCATTGCGACACACATTGGCTTTGTATGAAGTTCATGTGAGGCCCATACCTGTTCTTGACTCAAATCATGCCACTACTCTGACACAAGTATCGAAATACATTGCTTATCATCCTGATTCAAAATACTTCATACAATTTGAGACAAAAACCAACTGTCACGATATCTAAGCTATTGTTTTTGGATCACACACATTCATTTTTGCAGTCAGTCTCGGGAAATTATTGCATTTTGTCCTTGTTGCGTGATAATTCGACAAACATACACAAAAATTGCCAATTTGCAGTCCTCACGCACTCGGTCCAACCTGACATATTTGTTTTGGATAGTAAACACGTGATGCTGACAAACGTGAAACATGCTTTTATAAATTGCTCTGGTAATGGATCACGCAATGTGACTTGTGCAGATTCATGTCGTGTGACGATTCCTTGTGGTTGTTCTTTGGAGTATGATTCTTTTTATTTACCAAGCCGTATTGAAAACTGTCATTCAGAGAGAAGAGGTCGAAAAGTTCTTCATGCTGTCAATTTGGCTTTTCTTCTAAATTTCTTTGAGGCATCACAATTGGCTGATTTGTCAAGAACGAAGTTGCTTAAAAATTTATTAAAAATAGTCACACCAAAATTAAAAATTTTGGAAGCAAATTACTCGCACGAATTAAAAATCGACAAACGTGCTAGACTTTAACTATGCTGGAGAGCGGCTGGCAATTCGAGCGGGACCGGACTTTATCATTGGTTATGTGGCGGGTGTATGGGATTCTTAGAATCTTGCGTAACGCCCACATATCAAACGCATCCAGACGGGCGCACAAGTATTTCGAAGTGGTCCACGTATTACATCCATACAACACGACTGGCACAATGTAGGTCTGATAGAGACGGATTTTAGTATCCAGTCTGATGCCTGATTTCCAAATTCTTTTTTCCAGCTGTTGCATGCAGGTCCGCGCCGGTCCTATCCGGCGAAAGATTTCGCCTCTGCTGCCACCAGAGGAGTCAATTATACTGCCCAGATAGACGAATGAATCGACCACCTCAACAAGTCCATCTGCCACCTGGACTGTTGGGCATGGAGCTGGATTGCCAAATTAGATAATCTTGGTTTTGAATTAATTAATCTGAAGCCCAAAGGCAGCTGCCTCCTTATGCATTACTGTTAGGGCAAGGACAAGAACTTCCAGCATTTTTGCAAGTAATGCGACATTGTCTGCAAAGTCAAGATCGGTAAAAATTTCGTGCTCCAAGGTAACACCGGTCATTCCCCGATGCACTGTACGCTTTATCGCGTAATCCATAAATCCCAAGAAAAGGTCTGGAGCAATACGACAACCCTGCCTGACGCCACTGTCAACTGCAAAGCAATCGGACATCACTCCATCGACATTGACACAGCTGCAGGTATCTGTGTAAAGTGCTTCCATGAGGTCCACAACTTTATTGTCAAGACCATAGCTGCGGAACAAGCACCACAAGGCCTTGCGGTCAACCGAGTCAAAAGCAACCTTCAGGTCAACAAAAGCGATCCATAGTGGTCGCTGAAACTCTTTTTTGGTCTGAATAAAGGTATTCAGCGTAATGATGCCATCAACAGTTGAGCGGCTCAAAGTAAACCCACTTTGTTCCAGTCTTCGACGTGAGAGGAGCTGGTCACAAACTTTGTTCAAGAGTACTGAAGCGAATACCTTCCCAGGTACAGACAAAAGCGACAGTTTCCGCAGTCCTTAGGGTTTCCCTTGCCTTTATAAATCGTAGTATGATTTTTTTCTTCCAGTCGAGCGGGATCTCCCCGGAGTTCCAAGCTTAAACAATCACATCAGTTAGCCACTGCATTCCAGCGTGACCGCTGGCTTTCAACATCTCCGCACTTATACCGCACAAGCCTAGGGCCTTGCCGTTCCTGAGCCTTTTAACAGCTGCACTCACCTCTGCTAGACGTGACCTTGCGAAATTAGCCAATCTTACCAAACAAGACAAACAGGCATACCCATCTTTGGCGCATTCAATGGCTCACAGTTGGCAAAAGTACTCAAGTGGCTCTTACGACTTGTCTTTCAGCTTAATCAGTTGGCGATCATGAATATTGGTTATTCTCGGACTATTAGCTGGAGCCAGTTTTGGACTATCAGTTATTCTATGCTACAGACTGCGTATTTTGGCCGCAACTGTCACAAATTTTTCTTTGCAAACATTCACATGCACTACCAACAATTCTAAATTATTTTTCGTCAACAACTCCTGCTTTGGCACTTAGAAATTTTATGTTTTCGAACAAATTCATGTTGACTGGACTTTAGACAGTGCATTGATACTTTTGCTTGTACTGATTGGTTTTATGACAATTCTTAAAATTTGCCGTTGTTGTGATAAACGACGTTAAGAGTTCAAACTTTATGCTCAAATTGGTTATTAGAATCGTTCTGTACAAATTTGCATTAAAACTTTAAAACTTCAACCTAAAAATTATCAATTTTCTGCATCAAAATATGTTGAATCTCTCCGTGTGACTAGATGCTTTTTGCCGCATTTGGAAATAAACTGGCCTACACTTCATATCTATTCAACAATCACCAATGAAAATTATCGTCTGCCTAATTCAGTTTCCTTAACTTGGAGTCAGGCAAGATTTTTACGTTCAGTTTTTCGCAAACCTTATTGGTGCATTTTTGTCACGAAAGTAGGAGAGACGCGCTCGATTCTGTCCCTTCCTATACGTAGATAAGACTCTGCACCTTCGTATGGACACATTAATGAAGGAATGTCAATGCTGAATGTGTCAGCTCCTGCTTTATATCCCTCATTGGGAGAGGCAGAAACCAAGTTTTGAATGACAATCGCTGATTTTGTCCAACGGTTCATGTTTTGCTTACCTGTCTTAGTATTGCGTTTTATTGTGCTTGTAGATGTGTGACATTGTTTACATATTTCTCTGACGTTTATCGTAGTTAATATAATTTATTGATGTTTGGCTTTGGTGTCATTTCACGATGTTGAGTGCTTTTATAGCACATTGTACTTTGTTTAGATTTTACTAGTTATGGCTTGAGAGATATATACATTGTAACTTTGCACTGACGTTTGATGGATATAAGGCACGTGAGAGAGGCTGATGATTATTGACTATTGACGATATTGCTTTGCATTTGATGATTGTCTTGATATAATTATGTGTTGTTTCATCATTATTATCATTAGCGGCATCATGTAACTTAATGTTACACTTGTAGAACACATTAACTGGTGTTTGATGTGTTTTGGATTTGCCTAGTTTCGTGCTTATGTGATTCGATGTGTACACTCTGGCTTGTCGACGGAGACGGTGTAGTCAGCAACGACGCACGCCATCGGCGTATTACTTGTCTATTGCGTCGTCAACGATTTTTTCTGACGTTACATCACCACTGCGTTGACGAGGCCAGCTAGTTGATGCTTTCTGCATCCTGTAACCTATCCCCATATGGACAAGACTATACTGTATAACATGTTATTTGTTGGACATTATTTTCTATCTTGTCTTTTCTTATTATAAACATTTTTTCAACTTTACACCAACGCATCATGAACATTTGTAGGTTAGTTTGAGTAACGTCTTAGCTGCTAGTATTTATGGACTTTATCTCTAGTTCGAAGATATACGTTATTTTGGCGTAGATTTCCTGGTAGCCCACTTAGATTTTCGCGGACGAAAATCATTTTTAAGCAGGGGGAAAAATGGAGGAAAGCTCTTTCAATGTATAGCTAAGCAGCTATTGGCTTTGCATGGAATGTTTTCGCGTTAGGTCATTTGGTGCTATGAGCTTCATATAGCGAGGCGTCCTTGGTGGTTGGAACGCCAGCTACTTATAAAAACAAAAATTAAGGTCGTAGCTAAGCTTATTTCTTAGGAATAGCATGTGCAGGCTAGAAACACGAGCGATACTGTCGTCGCTCCTTAAAAGGTCATCTTGTCGGTTCGTATCCGCCTGAAGGAGGGGCTTAAAAATGTGTTTGTTTGTTTCCTGGCTACGGCTTTAGCCAGGAACTCGGCAGAGTAGGCTTCCGAAAGTACACGCCTTATGACGTCACTGGTAGGCTATAGCGCCGTCTGTCTAGTTGATTGACTTCACTTCTTGCTCGAACGGTATGAGTGTGCATTCGACGAGTTCTACGTAATAAAAGTCGCTTTCGGATTGTTATTCTGAACCTGAATCAGCTGTCCTCTATATTCTGGCAAAAACAACATAAAGCTTAGTCTTACATCCAAATACTTTTGCATTATTTCTGGCGTTGATATCGTTGTGATTAAACAGCGTCTATCAGAAAATGACTGAGGACTGGCGGCAATACTGCCGGAATGGTAACAAGACTGTTCGGTAATAACGATTCTGACAATGGACTTTACAACAGGATTTTCACCTGTTTTTCAGGCGGCGATATGACAAAAGTTACTTCGTCCCCGGCGACGGCAACAATGAAGTCTGCTTCTACACTTATACGACGGTAATTAACTTTGTGAAGTCTGCTTTACTGGCAATATCTGACAAGTTGGCATCGGCGAGTCGAACTTGTCGCGGGTTTGTTGACAGCGCTTCAGTCTACCGAACATGGCGACGTCAACAATAGACTGGCATTAAATAGGCAATTAACTCGGCGGCGATCAAGCATCGGTTGTCGCTGCTGATTGGCGAAAACAAATGTTAGAAACGTGGGACAATGGCAACAGTTCTGGCAATCAGTCCAAATGTGGATTACAGAAAAACTCGTGCATTAAATGTCAGTTCCGCACGAACAAAATGTCTTAGAACAAATTCTTTACATATCTACACTACATAATAATAAAGGCAGACAGAAAAGTACCAACTATGAAACGGTATTAACCTTTAGATAATAACAAACTCTACTATTTTATACAGTAATAATACAGGGGTTTAGCGGCACCTTATTTTATACATTTTCTTCTTTTAACGGGACCCACTTCTATCAGAGGAGCATTTAATTTTTTACAAGGCTTAAACGGCTATTTTTATTTATTTTTTTGTTGAAAACTAAAGCTGTGCTGGTAGTGTCAGTTTTACAGCGATAATCTAGACTATTACAGTTACCTAACCTAAGGAGAAATTAATGGTATTTTTATTGAACAGGTTTTTTTGAACTTAAAAAAACCAATAGTGTATGTTTTTTTCTAAAAGAAGTGGGTAGCTCTGAAAAGAGCCGGTTGGTTGTGGTGAAGTCCGGATCACGACTCGGAATTGGTCGGCGGTCTCTGATTCATACGGCGCTCGAACTGATCCATTTGAAAGTCTGCATATCTGCTTCAATAGAATACCTTCTATTCCGCTGCGGACGGCTTTCCCTTGTCTGCTAATTAACATTGTAGTCTTCTTTTTTTAACTTCTCAACTCCATACTAACCGGAACGAATTCGTCAGATAGTGAGTTTAACGCAAGGTTCGGGCTTACCGTACTTTTCACTATACTGCGGTCAATATCGTTGGCTCTGTCATCTCCCGGTGGTGACGGGCTGTATGACATGATATTTCCCGAGTTATCATTGCCGTACTCGGAGTGTATATCGGCGGTAACCGTTATAGACGAATTACAGCCTTTTTGACAGCGCTGCCTTACCACACTTGGATGGGCCCTGTTACGTTTCCAAGACTTACCGGCGACACTTCGACCTTCTATTTTCTCCTTCCCTGATGAAGTCGCATGCACTACCGTGGGGTCAGGCAGAGGAGTTCCAACTATTTCCACATTCTTTTCTTTACGCACGACCGCGGTTAACGTTGTCACATGATCAGTCGCCGGCGTGTCTACTATCATCTTTTTTCTCTGAGGCGGCGATCGTCGTCGTAGGACTGGAGGTCGGCGTCTCTATCTGGAACTTTTTTTCTTCCAATACGTTTGCTGGCTTATTGTCAGTTAAGGGTATTTTTACTACGGTAGATATTTCATTTACCGGTAACACATTCACCTCCTTTACCGGGGTGAGGTCATTATCCAACTGCATACTGCTGTCACCCATTTCACTACTCAGACTTTCCACAGCTCTCCGGCTGTCTGATAACATAGGACTCCCTTTTTCTATCGTTGATGTTGGTAATGTGGGGTTAAGTATACACTGACCTAAACTTTTTTGTTTTCCGGCATTAGTGCGCCGTCCATATACAGGTCGCGGTGTTGGCTGTTGATCGGCGGACGGTGACATTATAAAGCTTATTAGGATATATGGCGGTATAGGACTTGTGGCCGGTTCCGGTGTAGTGGAAAATTTGTCGGACCTGGAAAATTTTTTCGCACCTTGAGATTCTGCGAGACTGCGACAAATTTTTCATGTACTCGTGGAAAATCTATCCCACAGGAAAAATTGTCGCACTTAGATAGAGTAAATAAGTAACAGCCTAGCAGTCTACAGCGAGCTTCTAAGCAACGTCTTTTGTGTTTTGTACTAAGTTTCGTAGACGGATTGTGACGTTTGCCCCCAACGCAGCTAAATTGACTTAGCTGAGGGGTCCACAACAATCTTGTAAAGGTCGAGTGAGTCCTCGATTTAGCCTAGGCGTAGGACTGAAGGCCTCTAGTTTTAAAGTTATAACTAGTAATTATTACTTATTAATAATAAAGGGGACTATTTGTGAGAGAGTAATCCGCCAGAGTAACTCTAATGTAATCCACCAGAGTAATCCGCTAGAGTAATCCGCCGGAGTAACTCTACCAGAGTAATCCACCAGAGTAATCCGCCAGAGTAATTCGCAGAGTAACTCTAAAAGTAATCCTACTAAAGTATTTAGCCTAGATGACAAAACAAACACGAGATTTCATTGTGAATAAAGTCGAAATTCTACCAAACAATATTTAATGAACTTTAGACCCAAAACAAACAATTTGTAGAGACAAAAACAGTTCAATCGACGTTTACAAGCAATACACATTCAAAAAAAGTCCTACACTTTATCACACCATTTAACAGCATTTTAGCAGTTCTTGCAGTTAGAAAGCGGTCAAAACATCGTTACACGCGAAACACACACAAAAAAAGTCCTGTGTTTTGTTATGAATTTGACAGCATTTTAGCAGTTCGTACAGTTAAAAAAACTATCAAAACAACGCCTACACGCGAAACACACCTTTGTCACTGGTGGCGGAAGTATGTGACATCCTAAACCACTCCGACAGCAATCTAACCAACACAACTCTTCGACAAATCACCAAAACTAAAACCAAAACAAAAGCAAGAGCAAAAGCAAGAGCAAGAGAAAGAGAGAGAGCTCTCTCGTGCTACCCGGCCATTTTATATCACGCCTTACTCGGAGTAATCGGTGAGGTCAAAGAGTAGGTAAAATAGAGTAACTCTGACCAATCACAATTTACTTATCTAGGCCAGTTCGAACAAGACAACTAGAGATGCGCGAAATAATAAATTTAGAAATATTTAGATATTGAAATAAATAAAGGATGTGCTGGGGCCTAACTGTTACACCCTCCTCTTTCTTAATAGAAAAGTTCGATACTTTGAACTTGTAAAAGAGATGGACAGAAAAAATGTAAAAGCTAAAATTTAAAAAGACGCGCATCACTACATCTACTCAAAAATAATTACACAATATTCAAACACGTGAACAAAAGTTAAACAAAAACTAGTCAAACTTCTTAACATCAGTTACACTACTTAGCTACAGATCAATAACCATGACCATGTTACTGCACAACTTAAGCACAAAACCTTTAGAGGTAACAACCTCGACGTTGGGCACAATATCTACCGTCGAAATTGGGCACATTTTCTACTGCTCACAAAAAGCAAGTAACATTTGTGGCAAGTACTAGTCTAGCACAAAGCCGCCAATAAACACACAAACATGTCTCTGTAATACTCAGGTACAAGACCCTCCCTGGGCTGTCACCTAGGAGATCACAGACAGGAGACGAAAAGGCACATCTGGTACAACCACATCAACGTGGGGTAAAACATCTGCAAATAATCCTACAGGGCACAGTAGCACACTTAGGCTAGTACCAGTATAGGACTTATCCAGTATCTACCGCCAACGTGGGACACACAAGCAACAAGTTAACTCACACGGCGAGTACTAATCTAGCACAAAGCCGCCGTTAAACTCAAACGTGTCTCTGTAATACTCAGGTACAGGACCCTCCCTGGGCTGTCACCTAGGAGATAACAAACAGGAGACAAAGGAACACATATCGGCAAACCAATATCAACATGAAACAATCTCAGCAAATCTACTGGACACAATAGCTCACTCTCACGGAGGCCAAGGCCAGTACAGAACCAAACTAGCGGTACCGTCTGGATTCCTACTTGGACTTTCATAGGACCCTCGGGTCTAACACCAACATAACACATAATCATAGACTTTTTGGATCTTGGGGCACAACATTTCCTACCAACGTGGAGCATGCCATCCAATACTGACAGGGGATGAACAAGCAAACTTACTTGGCGAGTGCCAGTGTGGCACAAAATCGCCTCTAATTTACGAACATGTCTATGCGATAACTCAGGCACAATACCCACTGTGGGTTGCTACCTAAAAGATTATTAAAACGTCAAACACAGACACACAGTTCTACCTCCAACGTAGGGTAAAACATATGCAATTAATCCTACTGGACACAGTAGCACTCTCTCTTAGAGGCCAGTACCAGTTTAGGATCAAAACCAAGTCAGTGGTACCTTTCGAAACCCTACTTGGCACTTTCTCACCAACATACGGCCTTTAGGCCTAACACCAACATGGGACATAATATTGCTCACAAACGTAAGGCATAGCACAATGAGACACCATCCCCAACTGCATGGGTCACTTTTCACTACTCACAAGGGCAAAAAACACCTTTACATGGCGAGTGCTAGTTAAGCACAAAACCGCCTTAAACATACAAACATCTCGGTGGCAAGTTAGGTACTAAACCCTCCCCGGGTTTTTACCTATAATATTACCAGGACAAGAAATATCTAAAAAAAAGTTAGAACACAGAATCTCATCTCAGCACATCAACTTCTACACTCATGAATCAACACAACTAACTGTCACTAAGTCAACGTCAACTTACAGCAATTATCATTACTGTCAGAAGAGTTACTACAATGTTAAATCAATCAGTTAAAAAAAGTGAGATCAATAAAAAGACACTGAATGCATAGATGTCAGCATGTATCCATGCATAAAATGTCACACCATGCACAAAATATTTTACTGGATTTACAAACACTAATGACAATCACAGGTAGCTGGCAAGGGGCAAAGAAGCTAAACCCTGAGGCGATACGTTGCCCGCATACCCCAAAACTGCCTGTAATTTATGGTAATTACTCTCATTGTCTGAGCAACCACCAAAACCAACACTCAACACTCAGCAGTAAACACATCTACCTATACACGCACAGGCAATCATAGGTAGCTAGCAAGGGGCAGGGAAGCAAAACCCTGAGGCGATACGTTGCCCGCATACCCCAAAACTGACCGTACGACACGGTAAGAATTACTCAATAGATTGACTTATTCTCTACATATAAGCTTGCATACTTATGCACGAAAAGTAAAAACATTTAACACACACTTAAACACAAAAACACAAAATCTTACTCACATGAACACAAGAAAATTACTTACTAACTTACCAAGTTAGCGAGGAGAGCAAGCATGGCAATAAATATTATTACCAAAATTACTCAAAAGATTACCGAAACTAACACAGGTAAAAAACAACGCTCTAAAAAACGCACAATCAGGAAACTATGAGCTCTGGGCCGCTCAGGATCTAACTGACACTTTAAGCATGCTTGAGTATTTGCATTTACCCGAGCATGAAATAACAAAATCGCTATTTACGAACGCTCAAAAAACTTATCACACCAGCAATTACAGCGACAATTCTTGTCATGTGAGAAGTCACCAAAAACTGACAAACATACCACAAGTCTATAATTACAAACACTTAATGACAATGGAAAATGTGCGGTTTACACACTTTCACAAAACAATCACAGGTGGCTAGCAAAGGGCAGGGAAGCCAAACCCTGAGGCGATAAGTTGCCCGCATACCCCAAAACTAACCTATAACTTACGGTAATTGTTCTCGTCAGGTGAGAAATTACCAGAACATAGAAACACAACATTCAAAACTCAGAAATCAACAGACAACCGTCATTCTATACACGCACAAACAATTACAGATTAACTGTTCTGCATCTCTCAACTAGTGTCTTTCACAAAAACACCAAAGCTAAGATTGTTAACAGCCTACGGTTACAACAGTAAGTACAATGCAGTGTCGATGCATTAATATTTACCATCAGTATACAGTTCTGGTTTCTCTATCACAACCTCTGCAGTTCAGCCATTCAAATTTAAACAGTTTTGACAAGTACATAGCGCAGCACATTTCATTGTACTACTGTTACAGCGCATCCTGTGTCACAAAAAGCAACAGCAAAACAGGGAAAATCCCCATGAACCTAAAAGAAAAAGCAGGAGAAAGCTAGTACTGTTCAATGAAACGCTTGGGAGAACGGGTTTGCCTTTTTGGTCGGGCCACCCTTTCTTTATCGCTCCCGTACGAATTATCACAAGCTCCTAGTACCAACTGTGAATCTTTTCGCCCCGGGGGAGAGAGTACGGGAAAAACGGCCGGTCTCGGTGCCGCACTCGGCAGCATTGGCTCCGATTCTGTCTCAAAACATTTACGGAGCTTGTCTACATGACTAACAAAAGGTTTACTGCGCGGTGAACGTCTCAACAGATAGTTCACGGGTGACAGCACCTTTTCTACCACAAATGGACCTGTGTATTTTTTAGTCCATTTTTCGGATCGCCCCTGAAAGCGCCGAAAATTGAAATAGTACACAGACTCCCCAACCTCAAACGACTTCTGTTTAACCTGCATGTCATAGTAC
>Ga0209367_1002957_pt1 | contig 22804 bp, 10 predicted proteins | sample WorMetLIZISLAND2_FD_187412 | JGI IMG/M metagenome (GOLD analysis project Ga0209367, IMG submission 187412) | Marine gutless worms symbiont microbial communities from Max Planck institute for Marine Microbiology, Germany - Olavius geniculatus... ... | reverse complement strand
AGGTAAATTTTTCCGTGTTGACAGAACGCTGGGCGCCGATATTACTGTCAAAGTTATCATAAAATTCTGCACTTTCAGAAAAATGGATAAAATGTATATGTTAATTTTGGTGACCACGGACCTTTAAGACAAAAATCCTGGGCATTGCTATTTGGCAGACATACAGAACAATCATGAAATTTTCTTGTCACAGAAGGCGTAGCAAGTGCTCACATTCATTGTACATTATCTGTAGTATTTAGCCATCACGTTTAAGAGTATTTGAATAGTTTGCCCGCTTTTGCAGAGGTCATCAGTCAGTTAGTGAAGATATCAATGTTAGAGCACTGTATACAGCAGTAACAGTCAGCTGCAGACAAAGCATTTTTTGCTCCACTAAGAGTTGTTCTCACCAACTTTCTGCCTGAAGGACATACTGTGAATGCAGAATATTACTGTGCATTATTGTGCAATTGATTACGACCAGCAATTCGCAGCAATCGACCAGGTATGCTGCAGAAAAATGTCATTCTTCAAAAAAGGCAGTGCGCCACCATGCGATGGGCCCGTTAAAACAGTTGAGAAAAGTGAAGTGATGGGCTAAAAACTGCTACAGCATTTGCTATACAGTCCAGACTTAACTCTAAGTAATTTTCATGGACGTTCGAATGTTTGCATGGTCTGGCACCACCATATCTGGCGACGTATTGTACAACGACATCATCCACGGCTGGTCGTTCTCATCCACACTCAGCCCAGTCAAGTCAACTTACTGTTGCACGGATGAAGACATGTTACAGAAACAGAAGCTTTTCTGTCAGTGGCCCTGCAGTATGGAAGAGTTTGCCAGCTACACTGCATTGTGATGATGTGACATTACTAACGTTACTGACATTACTGACATTACAGCGATAGTAACAATGATCACACACCACATTGCAAAGGCAAGTGCAGCCTTTGGTCAGCTAAGGAGTCGACTATGGAATGAAGACGGGGTGCATCTCGAAACCGAAATTGATGTCTATCATGCTGTTGTACTTAACATCCTTCTGTACAGCTGTGAAACATGGACCATTTACAGACGTCACATACACAGCCTGGACAAGTTCCATCTCAGATGTCTGAGGCAGATAACTGACATAAAATGGGAAGACAAAATACCAAACACAAAAGTTTTAGAGCACTGCAAGATGACCAGAATTGAAGCCATGCTTGTACAAACACAGGTTCGCTGGTCTGGCCATTTGGCTCGCATGTCCGACACACGACTTCATGAAATAAGCGTGTTAAACAATTTTCTGTAGTATATCAACCCATTTAACACTCACTTATTTCCGCTTCCTCCTATCTCTCACCACAGTGGCTAAAACCCATAACCTCAATCCAGTCGAATGTAAAAATTGAAACGAGTCTTGCGCCTAGTTATCAAGGACGGCCAAATTAATGTCATCAATTAAAATTGCTAACAATATTTAAGGATTAGTTCTTTTTTGTGTACGATAAAGTGTTTTACTCAATAACAGCAAGAGAAATAATATTGAAATGGGATAAAACTGCTTGCAGGTTTTTTTTTTTCCTACTGGACTTGGACTTGGACTTGCCTTTTTTTGAAGAGGACTTGGACTCGGACTTGCCCGTTTAAAATGGACTTGGACTTGAGGATAGGGAACTTGGAAAACAGCATTTGTGTACTACAACATGCTGCAGTGCTGCTAACATGTCAGATCATCATTGAAAATGTAAAGAATTTATCTCTGTACTTTGTATCTGCCATCAAATATACTCAAATGTTTTGGCTGATTTGAGGCTAAGTTGTTGAAACATTGTCTCTGTGCTTCAATTTAGTTTTGGTTTAATTCTTTCACATGAGAAGGACCCGTGACCTGTGAAAAGTTCTGAGCTAAAAGTTTACAATTTGAAGTACCTACTATTCAGGTTAGCCTGCAGGAATGTTGTCAATACTGGCCAATTAAACAAAAGTAAGAAGAATTGTTGGAAGTGGGTGTTGGACTTGGCTGTTGCTGGACTTGTTACAAGTCTGATTTTTGCCAATGTCCACATTTGGATTCACATCACCTCAGAGTCAATATATGAGTCTATGAGTCGATTTGAAGCAGAGATGAAACAGACTAAAATTTTGCTGCACCTTCAGTCACCCACTTCCAACAATTCTTCTTACTTTTGTTTAATTGGCCAGTATTGACAACATTCCTGCAGGCTAACCTGAATAGTAGGTACTTCAAATTGTAAACTTTTAGCTCAGAACTTTTCACAGGTCACGGGTCCTTCTCATGTGAAAGAATTAAACCAAAACTAAACTGAAGCACAGAGACAATGTTTCAACAACTTAGCCTCAAATCAGCCAAAACATTTGAGTATATTTGATGGCAGATACAAAGTACAGAGATAAATTCTTTACATTTTCAGTGATGATCTGACATGTTAGCAGCACTGCAGCATGTTGTAGTACACAAATGCTGTTTTCTTATTTATAGACATCTACACTGTGAGGCATAAAAAACACACAAAAATTTATTGATCATAACATAAAGGTGGATTATCGGATTTTAATAACTTTTGGTACAACTATTCTAGACAAAACTTGCCATCAAACGATTATACAAGTTTCCACCTCACCCACCATATGCTTCTGCACTACCCAAGGAAATTAAAACACAAGAAATCAATGTTAAAATAAACAAAAATGCCAAAAACCATCCGTGACATTACTGATAGGAACTTGGAGAAGGATAACGATATTTTTATAGTTTTTGGTACAAACATTTCTGTCATAACTGGCCATTAAATGGCCGTTTAAATTCCCAGCTCACCTAACGTTTGTTGCTGCATTACCTGGGGAAACAGAACACGTGCATCATGAGACAAAAAAGAAAGAAAAACATCAGTAAATTTAATCATTACATATACATAACAGCTCTGATCTCAGTCCATTCAACAGTATTTGCAGTGTTATGCAGCAGCAAGTTTATGGGATGCTGTTTAGAAATATCAATGAACTCAAAAAGTGACTGGTTAAGTCTGAACCAGAACATTATCAACACTGTTATCAACAAATGAAGAATGCATCTCCCTGCCTGTGTTTGCATGTTTGCACAAATGGCCGATATTTCGAATATTTACTGCCAGCAGTTGCACAACTAAACAATTCAATAAACTCTCAACCAAAGTGCTAGAAATTTGGAAAAAATGTGCCAAATGTGCATTATTTTAATTAAATAATGATATTGCATAGAATAAAAATGTAATATTTTGCTTGTTTTGTTTTCCCTAGGTAGTGCAGAAGCAGATGTTGGGTGAGGTGAGAAACTAAACGGCCATTTGATGGCCAGTTGTGTCATGAATATGTGCACCAAAATTTATTAAAATTGAATAACACTTCTTCAAGTTATGGTAAAAAATTTCTGTGTGTGTTTTTTATGATTCACAGTGTATACGCATAAACAAAAAATCAAATAGCGTAAGAAAGAATTCTCGACATACACTAAAAATGATAAATACAGTGCACTGACCCAGTGTTCATGTGACTTCTTTTCCTGTGCTGCAATCTACAAAAACACAATTACCATTGTCATCATTGCCAACTCACAAACATCACCAGGCCCATCACCATAATCATTACCACAAACGTTTAGTTCAGTATGCATAAAAGTGTAAATTATCTAATCCAATTTAACTCATTCATATGCAGAGTCAAAATCCAGATGTAACATAGATATTAGTTATAAAAAGTAAATAACTGCAAAATCTTTCTTTACCTCTTTTTTCAAATCAACTTCAATTTTCTGCATCTGTCTCTTCAGTTCACTGACTTCGTCGCTGCAACAACATTGTCCAAGCAGCTTTGAAGATTTATGAACGACTTCAACAAACACTAGTAGCATTTACCAACATGCACCATGAATGTTCGGCACAATGACTCTGCGAAATGGTGCTGATGACATAACTCCGTTTCCCAGTCTGGGCATCTAATACCCACTCCCCATCTGCCTTTCCACTTGACACTTTCGGCGTCTTGATTGGGCAATCTAAAATACCACCACTTCTTTTTCTACACATTGAAGCACTGTTTCCTTCCATAGTTTCCCTTTCTTAGTAAAAGAGTTCATTTTGGGTCACAATCTTCTGACTCCTTACCCCAGTTTGCTTCGATTTCCACTCCGTAATGCACTTTCAGAGAGATAACAAATTACAATACACCGGAACTATGAAATTACGAAGAAAACAAATAGTACGACACAACATGGTGCACTTAATGCCACAAATTATTAGCCGATATCAAGAACAGTGGTTAATTGCGACACAGCAACAAAAAACTGTAGGGATAGACACACAAATAGGTTAATTGTAACACAGAAACGTACTTAGTGGCATCAGTGGAGCCAACACCTGGCACTGACTCCGAGCCTTCGACTTTCCTACAATATTACACAACAATCAAACTACAACTAAACAACCAGATGCACTACAGGGTGCATGGAAAAACAAACAATTAAAAACTACATTGCGCATCACAAATTTTGTAATGCTGGTAATTTAAATTTTGACACAGAAATAAATGTAAATAATGGGCACATCTATTTGCCAAGGCAGCAAAAATAGACATACACAGTATACAAGATTAAATATGCAAAATTAAAAACAGCAAAGTTAACATCAGTTCAACAGCAGACACACAGACGTTAGTTAAACATTCCGACTATTTGTACCGGTCAAATTCTTTCTCTTTCTCGCTGAAGTAACCAGAGAGAACATCAACTCGAACGGATGCATCCTGGGCTCGCTCTTCAGCCGAAAGCCGCAGTTTTCTTTCTTTCTCTATGCTCTCAGTCAGCGACTGCACTTTGTCTGCAAAAATCAGCTCAACAGTGTGCACTGACAGCATTTCTATATATGCAGTTTTACACAGCCAGGATCCACACCCACAAAAAGTAAACTTCAGGAATCGTGGCTGAAAAACTTTTTACAAACCATATCTCTGTCTGTTGTGAAACCGACAGTGTCAAGTTACTGCAACTTAGAATTCACATCAATGTGACAACACTAAATGACTAATTGGCTTCGTAATGTCTTTTTACATTAGTTTTCTGTTCTGGCTGTGTGACATAAACTAAAGGGGCTACTGACTGACTACTGATGAATTACGCATTACGTATCTACAAGCTGAGATGTCTGATTGGTAACGTACTTCACCAGTGAAGTAAACACCATTGAGCAAAAATTAGTAGACTGGAAAACCACTACAATACAGGTAAATAATCTTGACAGACAACAGCTAGTTAGTCACAAGCAATCCTTCCACTATAAGTAACAATGTGTTTTGGCAACAGTCATGACTATCCTATAGAGGAAACAGTGGACTCTTCATATGATTATTACTGTCGGTTAAGTTAAACTGCTCTCTGTCTCTCATTCCTGATCAGTAAGGGGAGATTAACACCCCAATCATCTCGAGAAAACTCTACAGGCATCATGGATTGATAGTAATTGAATGTCTGACCATGTTTCCCTCCAAGCCTGATTGTGTGCCGAGCATTAGAAGAACAGGTGTTTGGCCATTTCATCAGTGTCGTTGCAACTGGGACAGGCAAAAATGGTGTCACACAAACCCTGTCTTTCTCATTCTTTATCACCACTTCACATAAACTGATAAATACCCAACGACACTATATACATAGTCCATACTTTACCTTCCAGCTGCATGCGTGACTCGATCTCTGACTTGAGTGCTTGCTGCAATGACACCTTATCATCTTCAGCTGTTTTCAGCTGTACAGCCATCTGCGCACAATATAAAACACTATTTCATTTTTTGCTCAACTGCTCTATATCTCCAGATTAACTGCAGCTCAGGCTGGTTCACAAAAATACACTTTTATGAAATGTTCGAGCAAACTTTGCTGAACAGAAAACAGTGTCTGAAAACCACACAAACATCAGTGTCAAAGTATCATAAATATTCAAGATTACAATCATGCTTAATAGATAAATGCATGAAAGTCAAAGTTTTCATAGAAAATATTACACATAAACACAGTATTATGCAACAACCTCTTTCCAGCAAAAGACGACAGAATATTGGAGAAAGATTTGGTCAGATCATGTTTATGAAAAAAGTTTTGGCATCTTAGCAAAATATTTCAAACAGTTTGTGTGCATTCAGTATGAACATGATAGCAGTTTCATCACTGTTTTCAAACAAATAAGCCACAATCTTTTACCTCGCTAAATGACTAAAATTAGTCTAAAGTTGATAATGTACAGACAAAAACAAGATTCGCAATACCTCCGATGCAATGGCGACGTTTTTCAATACTTTCTCAATGAGTTCTTCTTGTCCCTGAGCTGTGCTAGCATCATGGCAATTGTCAGTCCGAAGACGATCATCAACACCGCCATCGCCAGTCTGCGATGACCCCACCATCTCCAGCAGCTTCAACTCTGTGTATGACTTACGCAGCAGCTACACACGTTATACACTACATGTGCTTGAAGGCTGTCATGCTACTCAGCACCTACACTCCCATGTCCAACCGGTTCAAGTAAGCAAATCATCCAATATTTGCACGAGTGAATGACTGAGTAGAAATTTAACATCCCACAGAACATATATTAGGTTACTTAAGAAATGGCCTTTCCAGGCAGTGCACACATAAACAACAATAAAAAGAAAAATATAAACATTACAGACAAAACCCAATACGAAACACAAAACACCAAAAACATTGACAATAAGCCAAAAATTGTAAGAAATGTTAACTACGAGTGTGCATATGTAACAGTAATGGCAGTTATAATCTTCCCACTTATCCTCCAGACAGTATAATCAATCTCAGAATGCTGTCTATTGTATGAATCTATTGCATGACAATGGCACTGGAATTACCGATTACGTTTAGCAGATGCTACTAATTATAAAAGAGAACTAGACAGAACTCTAAGCATCAGCATTTTTAGATCCAAACAATCTTAAAAAAAACACACACATAGTGGTTTGATTTAAGTCAAGTGCATTTTCATGCAGCGACACTAACAGTGTGATATTTGACTGGTACTAGTTACACTTTTGATCAGCTATCATCATATGCAGACAGAACTACACTGTGTCTCAAAAAAAAAACCGGACCCCTGCTACCTTTTGCAATAACTCCAACAGTCCTGGTTCAAGATTCTGACAAAAATAATCGATAGAGAATTAGCACTTAATAGCATGTGTTACTTAGCGAGAAATTTTAAGAACAGAGTACTAGCTGAGGTTTTCCTGTGGCACCAACAGTAGAGGCAACTGCACTGCAGTACTCCAATGAACCAACAACGTCAGTTACGAAATCATTAAATGTTATAACGTCAACGTTTGAAGTTGAACGAACAGTTGATTAGCAACATCATAGTCAGAAGTTACAGCAGATGTTCAACGTGCTGTCCCTTTATTCGAACACAGGCCCGGAGACGTCTTCTCCATTCGTCGATTGCGTCATCGACAACGGTCTGCCGTAGGCCAGACCAGACCTCCATCAAGCGCTGCTTCAGTTCATCCACATCTTTCCCCGTTTTATGAAATATCGTAAGCCCGTAACACACTACGATATTGAGTACCTTTTGACGATTTTCTCAGCTAATCATTATTATTATTAGGCACAGTTTGTTGGAGTTATTTCAAAACGTAATAGGGGTCCGGTTTTTTTTGAGACACAGTGTAGAAGGTGCTCGTAAGAGTGCATATCTCCGCCAAATGAAGTAATTTAAACATTACAACTATACAACTACCCATAGGAAGTCGACCACCACGAACTAAATGGTCATGTGATCGATGATGTCATGACCCCGAAAGGTCAAGGTCATGACCCCATTATCTTCGAGGCGCCATATCTCCATAACAGTGCCAGATAAATGCATGGTCACAATGTAGTACATAATGGGGTCACGACCTTGACCTTTCAGGCCCACGTGATGTCATCGATCACATGACCATTCAATTCGTGATGGTCGACTTCCTATGGGTGGTCCATTGCAACCATGCATCTATTTGGCACAGTTATGGAGATATAGCACCTCAAACGCATGTACACAGACACATGGACACACAGAATGACCAATCTCATAATCTCCTCCAATGTTCACTATGTTCACACTTGGCAGAGATAATAACATGAATGGTTTTGGAACATGCTGCCACTATGACACATTCACTGACATAATGCCAACAAACATGTTGGGGCCGAGTTCGACTCCAGGTCATAGCAAAAAGCATGTAACTTCAGGCCACAGTGAAACATTACAAAATTTCCATCCCAGGTGGGCCCAGCCCATTCAGCCATAATGATTCGACTGGGTATTCACTTGGTTGGAGGCAGGGTGGTGGGGAAATACTGAACAATGCCCTCATAATGCTGTGAGCATGTAACATGGAGTCACTAACACTTCATGTCTCTATGGGAGCTAAAACAACTCTTTACAATCACTATATGTTAAGGAAATGCAATGAAAATACCGCAAGTTCCGTGTCGTAATGACGAATAATCTCCTGACTTGACTGATCAGCTTGGTGCAGCTGCGTAAGCTCTTCAGACAGTTCAGAGACTCTAGCAGCAACATGAAAACAAAGCAATCGATGACAGCATATTCACAATTCATACACTCATAAAGATAAGCCAAAATAATGGCAATGAGACCTACTACTTTATTTGTAGTTTACGTAAAGTCTATAATGTCAACATCTTTTAAATATTTTTTGGTGACAACTACTACATTCTGTTTTTTTTCAAACTTACTGCAAATCTCTCAAATGTAGCAGCAACCCTTTTTACAAGCTGGATGTCTTCCTGTCAAAAAACCAACAACATCAAGGCACTAAAGGGTTACATTTTGTGAAAAATTTACAAAAAATTCAAGTCACTTTAAAAAAAATAAAACAGAGAGAAGCAAATAGCAAATTTAGCTTACCGCTCTTTCCAGCGTTCAACTTCCAGCAAAGCCTACAAAACACGAACAAACACTGTTCTTCTCAGTAAGCACACAGTGACAGCTGAAAACAAAAACTATTATGAAGTTGAACTGCCACTATCATACCTTACATGGTCTCATTTATGACGTCATGTTGTGACATCATTATTATTAAGATATAAATGATTAGAGAATAATCATAATATTTTCTAGTCGCAGGTGTAGAAAGTGCTGGAATTTATTGTAGATTATTTGTAGTAATTAGCAGTGACACTTTATGACATTTGAAAGTATTTGAATAGTTCGCCCGCTTTTGCAGCGATCATTAGTTAGTTAGTGATGATGTCAGTGTTGGAGCACTGCATACGGCAAAACGGTCAGCTGCAGACAAAGCATTTTGTGGTTTACTTAAAGAGTTGTTCTTGCAGACTTTTTTGCTCGAAAGACACACTGCGAATGAACAATATTATCAGGCATTATTGTCTGATTGATTACGACCAGCAATTGGCAGCAATTGTCCAGGTTTGCTGCAAAAAAAGTGTCATTCTTTAAAATGGCAGTGCCGCACCATGCAGTTGGCCCATTAGACACTTTAAGAAAACTGAAAAGATGGGGACACTACAGCATTTAATTTAGCTCCAAGTAATTTTCATTTGTTTGGGCCAGAGAGCAAATCACTTGGGAACGTTAAGTTTAAAAACGATGAAGATGTTCTACACCATTTTGTCTGGAAATTTCCACAGGTGCCAATAAAAAATTTAATCCTGTGGGTTCCAGCTGACTTGTAGAACAATGACAACATTGCTGTGAACTGCAAAGAGAATATGTTGAAAAGTAACACAACTGTCAGAAATGTGCAATTTACTGTCATTGTATTAAAGACATACTTCTGGAACTTACTTAACGCCCCTCGTACATGCATGTCTATATTACAAAACTCAAATAGAAATACACACAGATATTTTAACACCCATTCGTCAGGTCTACCGGTATTAGGTGCAATAACCTAAGTTACCAAGTCCTTTGGGGACTGCTAAGTAAATAATCTGTTATACTATACGATATTTTAAAACATAAAATCAGTAGTATGCAGCCAAACCCAACATTTTCTAGCCATAAAATACAGTGCAATGTAAAGTCGGTTAGATTCACCATTTAATAATGTTCAGCTTTTTAAAACTCTCATTATCTTGTAATTTATAGACAACAAGCAAACCAGGCAAACTCAGATAACATGCATTTGTGCATGCAATCTCACACATAACCGTTCAATGCACAGGTAAATATATATAAAGATTTAGTCTACAATATTAGAGACAAACTGATGCAGCAGCAGACATACAGCACAAAAACCAACCTGGTCTTTGGCAGTCTGCATAACGCTCATCTCTTCAGTCAAGCACTGAATCTGAGAGCCGACGTCCGACTGATTTGACTGTAGCTGCTGCCATGATGACTGCAGCTGCACGACGACCATACAGTGCACACACACAATGCACACAATTAACCTCTCGACTGAGTCTGTGCAACAATGAACAGTGCTACCAGCTGCAAGCTCTGTTCTGGCAAATACCAAGATACAAAAGATGACCGAGACAACTAAGAGCAAAGTGGAGGAGTTCGGTGAACAATGACCTACAAAAGATGGAGCTCATGGCAGCTCTTTACAGACATGGCCCAATGTGTTCAGTTGGATACGAAATGAATCGAGATCAAGGTCAAGGACAGCACGTGGCAAACGTCATTGAACAGCAGGTGTCGGCCCGCTATTCCAAAAAGCCACCATGGTCAAGAATAAGGTTAGTAACAGGGTTAGAGTTAGCTTAGCTGTTTAATAAGTAAAGACTAATCATCAACTAACACAGATTTCTGGCGGCCCCTCAGAATGGCAGACCTTCAGAATGGTGAACCTGAAATGAACAGCATGCTTGCAGGCCATGCTATACTCAGATATATATATAGGGACAGTAGAAAATCACGACAAAAAATTGCAAAAAACACGGCAAACTTTTGTGAAAATCGCAAAAATTACGGCAAAATCACGGCATCAAATCACAGGCCTGAATACCATTATACGGTCTATAAAACTCAACATCTAGCATTGACGACCATCATTACATTCAGTGCAAAGTTTACACTTAAACAATTTTGTTCTGCAGAGCACTAAAACTTACATTTCTACGATGACGTTACAGTCACATATTGAGCCAGTAAGTAACAAAGGCACAAGAACTTTGTTAGCAAAGGCGAAAAGAAATATTTTTTTGCGTTAAAATCACACAATAAAAATCAATTTATGCTGACTAAAAGCAAATTATTTGTGTAAAAACGCAAAATCACAGCATTTTGGCAAAAAAACACGGCAAATCACGACATTTTAGCAAAATCACAGCATTTGACAAAAATCACGGCTTCTGTGATTTCCGTGTTTCCGTGATTTTCTACCGTCCCTAGATATATACTGTATTCTACTCATCACAACTTCTGGATATGAATCAAAATCTGGATAGCTACCAAAATCTAATCTCTTGCTTCTTTGAGCATGTCCAGCCCTCCAACAAATTTCACAAAAGTTTTAATAATAAAGAATATACAAACAGACAAGCATGTCAACATACATAAAACGTGCTCACACATTTACATCATTCACAAAAACAATACTTCGCTCAACAAATAGCAATCAACTGAAGGTGCAGTAATGAATCTGCCTATCGATACAATTCACTGTAGGTCATGCTGAAAGATCAACATGTCTATATAGGATAAGTGTTCACTGTATGTAAGAAACAAACCTGACAAAATATTAATGACAAATACCTCGTAATAACATCCTTGCCAACTGCTAATGGTTTCACTCAGCTGCTGTATGCCTGACTGCAGCATCTGATTCTATTACAACACCATCAACATCACCACATTAACTGTACATCTGGCACATTACACACTCATAACCAACAGTTAACCATGTGTCCACAACAGCATCTATGTATATCAAGTACATAAACTCATGACACTAATTTCCATTATGTAATTTTTTACACTGACTAACGCCATCCGTCAGTCTCCTATGGCCATGTTAATTGAGCATCAAAAAGAGCAAGAACACTGTGAAACAACAACCCCCGGACAAGCCTAATCTGTAGTCACAAGTATAGGCTAAACAAGAACAATACCATCTGTTACGACACATCACGGTGCATCACATAATCAGTGAGCTGTTTAGTTGGTTTACTTGGGCAATCAATATGCTTTACTTTTTGCTTTTGGGGACTGGCTTAACCTGAAGCAACTATGAAATAATGAGCAAACTAAACAAAGAAGAACCAAAATAATTTGACAAAGGCAGAATTGCTGATCAATGCTGCGATCTGGTGAATCATAAATCATCTTCTTTCACAAGTCACAAGCAACTGCATGTTATAGCTGGAGGTTCAACCTGAATCTCTTCTGTCCCTGGGGGTCAGGGACCCTCATCTAACAAAGTGTCATTGGACCCCATAATCATACTTGCAAAATGGCACTTAAATCTGTCAGACAGACTGCAGTACACAGAAATGTGTAGGAACAGATGAAACTGCTTGCACTGCATGTGCGATTACATCTAAAAACAAGCTTGTCCAAAATGAAGACAAAAGCGTCTAATGTCATAAATGTGAAATCGCAGTATAAACATACCATACACTAATAATGCAAATTACCTGTTCTTCATGTTCAGAAATTGTTTGCTTTTGTCCGCTGATTGTACTGGCTAAAGACGTAATCTCTGTCTGCTGCTTAATTACAATTCGCTGCGCTGCTTCAAGCTCGGACTAACAGACACGTATTATAACCATTACTTGTTGTTGACACAAGAATTGTTGATTGTAGCCATCATCATTCATGAATGCAATCCCAGGACTGAATTCCATGGGATTGAGAAATTTGCAATCCCAGAATCCAGTTTCAAGATTAGGGGCTTACAAAATGGTTGTAATTTTAGTAACCCTAATAGACTTATTTTATGCACAGAATGCAGTAGGCCACTATGGAAGTTATATCCGAACTGCAGGGAGTGACTGTGACTGACAAAATACAAATTACAGTGCACAGCAAGGAGTCTAGCATGCACAAAATGTTTTATTCATTATACAGATAACTGTTATTTATATCATTTAAAACCTGAAAAAATAGAGATGTGACGAAGCAAAAAAATATTTGCATTCGTCGAACGTGAATATTAACTTTACTATTTGGCAAATAACAAATGTGAATACTTATTCAGCTTCAAGAAAACTTCACTATACCGGCATTTTGCACCTTTGCAACTTTGAATAAAGTGAAACATCTAAAGTAGTTGTTCAATGTTCAATCAGTAAAAATCAATATCTAAGGCAAAGTTTAATCCATCAAGTTCCATTAAGAAAATGCAACATCCAACATTGCTCTCTTCAGTCAATACTGCCTATCTAAAGTTCAATAAAATTCAATCATGATGAGTAAAATGAAATATTCACATTCAACAGAAATGCTCCCAGCTCTTCGTAGAATATCAAATAGCTGAAAAGTGGTCAATATTCGAACATTGTTGAACGCAAATACAAACTCTGTCACATGCCTATGTAAAAGTACTGTTGTAACAAATTTTTGTAATCCCGAAATCAACAATAGCAGCTAAGCTCCTATCACCACATTCACGCAAGTAAGACTTACGGTAACAGAAAGACCTGCATTTACCTTCACAGCTCTTAGCTCAGATTCAACTCTTTTTAGCTGTGCTGCAGAATTCTGCGCCTGCTGCTCTGAATTACAAACCTAAAACACGCAAATAAATACACCTAAGTCACCAAAATGTTTACAACATACTTACAACATACAGAGTATCAAATCCGACTAAATACGGGGTTCCTACAGATTTTCTGTAGCAAAATTCCCTGATTTTTTCCTGACTTTTCCAGTCACGGAATGACAATTTCCCTGACCATTGAAACAATAAGCCTATCACACAAATGTCATAAATGGTACACTATATCATAACTAATGAAATAGTATTAATGGAGCAATATGCAAACAACAGAGGTAAGGGAGTCAAGGTGGCGAAGTCTCCCTGAAACTGAAACATTTTTAGCTTTTGGACGTTCAATGAAAGCCGCAAATTTGCCTGATTTTTAATATTTGGAGATACAAAAATCACAGATATCTGCAGTCTACATGATCCAAAATCATTTTCCCTGACTTTTCAAAAATAATATTTTCCCTGACTTTTTCCAGTTTTCCCTGACCTGTAGAAAACATGTAAATACATAAGCACAAACCCATTTTTAACAGCCATACAATACAGTCACCAAAACAGTGCATCAGAAACATCATACCTTGGCACGAAGTGAATCCAACTTCTGGCTGGTGTCTGCTCTAGACTTCTGATCAGCATGACCTTCTACAAAACATTACAAAAAAATATGAACACAAAACAAACATATACTACGATAAAACTTCCGATATAAAGCCCCCAGCTACTATCAAATCAAGAGATATAGAACCGCTGGCTTATATTACAGATCCAGCATCTACATGAGACCCAGACTGTATTAAAAGTTTTACGGTATAGAAACAACAGTCAGATTTACTGAAAGATGGAAAATACAGATGCATAATCATATACCAGTAAAAAGAAATACATTTACAGCCATAAACACATAAAAATGCAAGATATGTACTTACTGAGCTGATTGACAGCCTGACGATGCGGAGACTTCTGTTTCTGTCAACAAACAGTACAACAATGCAACTTATCTCAGTACAATGCCAATGCTTAATGATGCAAGTCAACTGCTGATGAAAGGAAACCAAAACTCACAAAATATTCAACTACAGGGTGGGCCAAAAAACGTGGCACTTTACTTTTGTCCATATCTTTGCCAATTATAAATCGATTTTCTAAATTCTTTCACTGGCACACTCTGCAGACAATTTGCAATAACGTGATTATTACATATCCCACCACATCGTAAATCTGTCTCTACAATACCTTGTGAAATATGAATGAAATATGTATATATAACAATAATAACAAAAAACATTTTGGCAAAATTAAAAACAAAACACTTCAAACCAACATTGCAGTGAATGGTCTGTATGACGCTAAACTGTGTGGGTCTAACACAGTCTAGTGTACTGCAGTATCATTCTTCACAATGTTGTTCTGAAGTTTTTTTTTCTCATTTACCTAAATTTTTGTTATTATAGCCAGTTTTTGCTTATGTTTTTATTTTTTAGATACCATCAAGCAACAAAAACAGATAACAAAAATAATAAAATTCATTCACAATCAACAATCACCAAATGCTAAGTTCAACGTATGAATTAATAAGATAATGCCAAAACTGAAAGTGAATGACAAATTCACACTTAGAACAGAATCTTTGGTAACAAATCTAGTTCTGATAAACTCTTACTACTAAAGGTGCCCTGACATACCACTAGCTGACTAACAAATGTCACAGAGACTATAAACATTTCTCAAAATGCTGTTTCATAACATGACATAAAATACCTTGCAAGCCCATGAAAGGCAAATGAACAGTAAAAAGCCAAACAGAATGTAGGCCAGAGCAACATGCGCAGGTCTCAGACCAAATGGCATCGATATGAACACAAACTGAATGGACGACGGCAGCTATATATAACAAATATCAGCAAAAATTATCAAACTCAATACAGATAAATTATTTATGAATACATTATTGTCTGCGCATTGGGCTGAGCTGATACGGCCTCAGCGCCAGAGAGGTGCATAACTTGTCCACCCCGAAGGTAAGGTAAGGACATTATTGTTCCTCAATATAGCACATTTTAAAACAATATAAATGAAGTTCTTTATTTAAGCTATCTGCAGAAACAATAGTTGAGCTGTGTTTTATTGACAAAGAATTGGTAAATGTTGAAAAAACTTTAACAAATATTTTTTTAACTATACATTGATCATACTTGTCTACGACTTTCACTACATATTGTTTCTAGGAACAGGTACAAGAAGTTATGCATCTTACCATATCAATAATTGTTTCAATAAATGAATAGATAGAGCTGAGAGGAGAGAATGTCCAGCCAGTATTTCCATCATCGGGTACAACAATATCAGCTAGGTCACTGTCATCAACATTCACAGGAGATATCTCTTCATCTTCATTCTGCGGAAGATCTTCATTGTCATCGCTAGATCCCATTGCCAGATCAGAATGCTCTTCAGTCAGATCACTTTCAGTATTCGTTGCTTCATCTACTTCAGCATCATCATCATGACCACCATCATCATCAACATCAGTGTCAGTGTTTTCTTCAACAGAACCAGCCTCTGATGTCAAATCTGTTGACCTCTCATCTTCGTCATCGTCTTCAGATGATTTGTGCCAGATTTCTGTCAACTCTGGCACGTCTTCTGCTTCTCTGTCACTGTCTTCCTCAAATGTTTCCTCAACAACGAGCTCCTCATCTGACATTGGAACTCCTTCCTTACTTTCACCCGCTACATCAGCAGCAGTCGTTTCAGATAGTATGAGCTTTTCGCCATTGTCAGTTCTCAGTGACTGTTCATTCCTGACATTCTGAGAATCTGCAAGATCTGCATCATCATCAGCATTGGTAGCGTTCTCAATGCCTGTAGACTCGGGTAGATCTGGATCAGTGTGATTTCTGTCACGTGCTTCATCACTGCTGCCGGTGCTACCGGAAGCCTCATGCAAACCCTGCACATCATCCTCATCCAAATCTACATCGACTGAATCTGAATGTCCATCCCCAACATCTTCAGGCTCTGTCTCTGATCTGGTAACAACTCTTTCATGTACAGATCCACCCTTTGAAATAGACATGTCATCACCAGCGATGGATTCACGATGGTGTGGACGAGGCAAGTCCTTCTCTGAAATCCCCCCAGAAGGTGCCCCAGTAGTCTTGTGGTGCAATGACTGTTTGTGCAAGTCCATTTTCCGACGCTGTTCTTTCCACTGTTTCAACGACATGTCATCATCAGTCTCATCACCTTTAAGTTTTGTGTCCTGTCTGCGCTGTTCAGTGTCTGCTAATTTGTGCCCTTCTTTCTGAAAGTTTGAACGAGGACCTCCTTCGCGACTTTCACGCAACTGTCGCTCATTATCAGACAAATGGCTGTGGCTGAATGCAGCCTTTTTCTCGAACTCTTTCTGCTTGCTAGCAATATCCTGAGCCGCAGCATTCTCTGCAGACTGCAGCATGTTACTAAATGCAGAATCCACGATGCTGTCAATTTCAGAATGTACAGACCTTGCTTCACCTGCATCAATCACAGCATGAACAAGTACTGATCCACAGTTTATGTCTGTCTGCACAAAGTGCTAAATACAGCTGCTACGTTAGTGGCTGTAACATTAACATTTTTTGCATACACTACATTGCCCATTCATTTTGCAGCACTCTTAAGCTCAAAGACAATGACGAAATAATATTAAGTCAACAGATAGCCCATAAGTATTCAAGTAAACATAAATATACAGTCTGGTGACCACTAACAACTACACATTTTGCAAGAAAGAATGATATGGCTACAATGGAAGGACTACAATAATAGCTGTTACCAAAATTCACAAACTTAATAATTAAGTAAGCAAGCAAGCAAGTTGCCTTGAATTGCAAATTTTGATCGTACAAGCATTACACGAATGAATAATAAACTCAAATACAAACATACAACACCCGTAATATACACAGTAATAAATCTGCACAGTCACAAGAGGGAACAAAATAACATACATATACAAAATTCTAAAATCCACTAATAATTAATAAGGGCTTTGACAATAAGACTAATAATTAACTAATACAGAAAGGCCATCATGAATAACCTCTTATGAAAGAGGACACAAAGCTTACTGTACAAAACTGCAATTATGTGTAGTTTCCTAAACAGTTACACACCTGAAATGTGATCAGAGCTTCTGTCTAATACTGGAGAAGAGACCAGTGAAGCATCATCCATATATTGTTCAGACAATGATGATGGCAATGTATCTGCATCTCTGTAATACTGTGGATCATCTGCCTGCCCAGTTACTGATACATCTTCCTCTGTCAACTGAGCAGATGGAGGTCTCTGGTCAACAGAAGGTATCTGACCAACAGCTGAGTTGTCTGTCTGCTCATTGCTATGCACAGAGCCATCAGCAAATCCAGTCTCAGAGGCCTGATTGTCAAACCTCCTCTGACCAAGAGGATGTTGCTGATAGACCTGATCTACATGGATGTTTGGCTGGTGAATACCAGGATCCTGATACTGGTATCTATGACCATGATGATGCTGACTGATAAACATGTCTTCATCTAGCCACTGACTATTTACCACATCCGAAGCTTGTCCACTGAAAAAACTCTGATCGTTTCGCCTGCGGAGATAGTGATCATCTTGTGGATTTACATGTGACCAATCCACGTTAAGCTGATGATTCACAAAGTGCTTCTGATCATGCTGCATGAAATTATTATTATCTGCCATGTTCCTCATGCGATACTGTTGCTCATGCATTGACTCTGGCCAAGACCTCCTATAAGCTTCCTGCATTTTGGGCCGCCATCTGTGATGGAATTCTTCAACAGGAGACGAGTATTTCCACACTGATGGATGTGCACCGTGATCCAAATGCGGATGAAGCTCGCCCCCAGGAAACATCACATCTGCCGGCTGGTTATGCTGATGCCAAAGGCCTCTGTGTCCAAAGATATTGGCCTGATGATGACCAAAGTCGTTTCTAATGTGCACTGGATTAGGCAGCTGGTCCACCTCAGAACTATGTCTAACATACGCATCACTGCGAGCACCACTATATTGTTCTGCATAACTTTTGTCTACTGCAGGCTGCTGAGAAAATGGCTCAAAATGCTTTCCCTCAGAACCAGACTTTGCTACTTCCTCCAAATTGACAGCATTGTTACTCAGCTCAGGAGCATTGGCTGCTAAATGGGACTTAATCAGGTCAGAAGCAGCACTATCTTTATCACTTTCACCTACATCTTTCACTTCATCTAGCTGCTCTTTCATACTTACATCAAGTCTAATATTGCCAGTATCAACAATGACATTATCACCAATATCAGCCTGATCCATTTTATCATCGCCTGCTTCTTCATTATTATCATTATCATCTTCTGCTTCTTCTTGTACTTTCTCATCATTATACAATTCCGCTGAGTCATACTGCTTTGCAGTCTCACTACCAGCAACTTGTTCTTTCTCAACCTTATTATCTTTAGCAGAAAGACGATTACTATTGTCATTCTTGGCAAATGATTCCCCCAAGTCTGGATTCTTCTTAATCAAACCGTTTTCAGCATCAGAACTCTTCACTCGGTCGAGACCACTATCAGCATCAACCAATGGAATAAATTCTTGTTCCACACCTCTGGACAGTGAATCCACTATATCAGCACTGACAGCTGGCATGGAAGAACTGCGGATGTAATCTGCACTGTCCAGGGTCTGCTGAGGACTCATGTCATGGGGCAATGTCTGTATACCAGGTGACAAATGGGGACTGTGGGCACTAACACCAGGTTGTGATACGATATGCTCATCAATTGATTGAGCGGGCTGATCTGTTACGCCTTTGTTGTCACCAGTGGAGTCGGAAACAGTCTCAGATCCTAAACAGACAAGACACTACGATCAAAAGCTTTTGGTACTACCAACACCATCACAGTGTTTTGCACTGCAAACTGCATGCCAACTACAAGAATGCCAGCCGCTACTTCACACACGTTGCTGCAGTTACTAAAGCTACCAGTCCACAGAGCACAACTGAGAACTCTTCCCATGCAAACGTCAGATCCTGGAATCTCTGGCATGGAGCACAGTCCAACACCATGCTAGCAGAAACTTCATGCAGGTTTTCATAAGGTCTTAGTGCAGGAAAGGACAGGTGTTAAATGACAACGAGCATGTTATACACTAACATAGCTAGCTACCACCGAGATGTGCATGCTTATTCTAATCAAAATCACCATTTCAGATGACTATAAATCAATGATACACCATGCTCAATGCACACATTATACAGAAAATGTTATGGTGGTCTCAATTCCTCATATCCTAGACCAAACTTAAGTTCCATCCATCTCCGCTGGCAATACATAGCACATGACGTTGGGATAAACTATCAGTGCTCAGACACTGAGTGCAGCAATATTGAGTTTAGAAGAGTTTATTTGCTGCCTCCAGCAGAATGACATACTTTAGGCTTCAAGTGTTGAAGAAACTGTCACACATTTGCGATTGCTCTGTATATACATTATGTATGAAAGTAAATATTAATCCTACTTGTTTCATCCTGCAAGACCCAAACTCCAGCTCAACTCAGCATGCAACATGGCAAAGAGTTGTTAGACACACACAACATAATGCGAGTTAGTAAAAACTGAAATACATACTCTGTCACCAACAATGCCAGAAGACGTGCTCAGCACCGAATTATTTGGCCTGGTCCACCTAAACATCTTGATTTCTGAACATGGCCCATTATTTCCTGGCTGACCCACGTTGCTGACTATAAACCAGCTGAATTTACATTACAATTTTTAATCATTACTTGTTACATACCTGACCATCAGCTTATAGGACAATTGATATAATAGCAAATCAGTCAGATTGTCATTTATTCAAGCTAAAATGTGACTGTTCAGCAAACATTATTATTAGAAAATTGTTAACTGTAAATGTAGACTTGGACCAATTTGTAGTTTCTACATGCAGCCCATTTAACTAAAACAACTAGTAGACTCGGCAGTGGCATCATATCAGAAAATCGATGGGGGAAGGGGGGTCTCAGTAATCCTTGGCTGGGTCTCAGTCTACGTAATGTATTTTTAGTAACATTGTTTCAAAGGTACGATTTACAAGGAAAAAACTACAACTATAAATCCTTAGGGGGGTCCGTAGACCCCTCCAGCCCCTCTAAATGCTGAGATTCAGCCTGGCTTGGATCTACCTGTCTGTGCATGCGTCTCACCGACAATATTTAAAACATGCTATATAGTCTACCAGTGATAAAAAAAACCTGTCTTTATCAGCACTCATTCTCACATTACAGAAACTAGAGCGTCAGAAGCTCTTATAACCAGATACGGTAAATACTGCTGATGACAAGATAAATGTACAAAACATAAATTTATACCCTTGTTAACGGCAACATTTAAGGACTTGCACATCAAAAATAGCAAAAAATACAAAAGATGATATTGCCTGCATCACACTGACTGTGAAATTTTGCATGACGGGTCTCTTCGCCGATGTAATCAACCGTGACAAATTTTATCTCAATCCGGTCAGGGATTTCGATTCTGTGGGGGGTTGCATTTTTGGCTTTTCCATAGGAAAGAGAAGTTGCCATTAACACAGGGCTTGAACTACTGTTCAGCCTGTGAAATGCAAAAGTTACAATATAAACCAAAGAAACTGACCCTCTTTATTTCATCATTATTTGCATAACACCACAAATTCTAACACATTTTTACACAGGTGCCATAAACTTCAACAATACTTTACAGTTGTAAACTATGCACTTGCAGATTTTGTTCCCATCTCACCACCTTATGTGCTGATATTCGACAGTTAAAATTTTTGCATCAATAGAGCAGCTGATAGAATAGATAGTTGATAAGTAAACACTTAGTTAGTATGGAAATGACAACAAATCACTATAAGGGGGAATTGTTCTGCAACACAAGGTACAAAATACACTGCAAACAGCTGTGCAATTAACAGAATATTAACTCATATTTTATGACACATGCATAATTGTACAATGTACATGTTAACTAACTATGCATAGACAACCAAACTACACTTTAAAAGTAAACTCACACATCAAGTGACTACCAAAGACATTCTTGTTCATTTGAAGCTGTGGCGCATTGTGACTATTTAAACTCCACTGCTATAAATGCACTTATTTACTTACTTGCTTATTTAATATATTTTAACTTTACTCCAAAATATCCATGTTCAATTTCGTTTCAGACAGAATACCTGATACAAGCAATTTTCACTATAAGGTAGTACTAAACAAATCAACTGCACAATTAATAGAAATGAATTAATAGAAATAAATAGAATTACCCGCAATTTTGTGCTAAACAAATACCTTCATGTTTTTGCTCATCAGCTGATGCTGCAGGTGGTCGTCTTTTCAAGAAATTATGTCTCATGTGCTTTAGGTTCTCTTCCAAATTCTGCATCTTTTTCCTGGTCTGCTCGGCAAGCACTGCAATGCAACACTGGAATTCAAGTTCAGTTTAAAGAAAGTTCCTGATAAACGATACTAAAAAAACATATAGTAAAAGCCAATCAACTATACCTTGTAAGTAAAAAATACCTCAAACTAACATAGTGACATTTCGTCACAAAAGTCTGATATTGTTAGTCCGCCCAGAACGGTAGTTCTCAGCAGGCTTAAGTTTTACAACGAAGGTTTTTCATTTATTATGCCAAGATATCTCCAAGCTCTGTAGGCCGATCACCACAAAATTTTGCAGCATGATCAGAGGTTAGCCTAATTTTATAATACAAGTCCAAAAATTTGGGAAGAGTTCCCACCCAAAAATTTTGGGGGACCAAAACATGTAAAATTTGATGCGATTTTGGACAACTTCAGACTATGACCATGAATATCGGTGGAAGGAATGAGAATATCCAAAATTGGACAAGTAATTGATTGACCGTGATTCCTGCCATGTTCGACAAAATTTTTCTGGGGTAAACTGTGGTCCAGTAACTATGGAGATCTAAAAGATCAAATCATACTCACACTTGGCGTGATTCGAAGTCGCGGATAGTGGAGCCAATGTCATCCCCCGCCCCTCAGCC
>Ga0209367_1002956_pt1 | contig 22807 bp, 20 predicted proteins | sample WorMetLIZISLAND2_FD_187412 | JGI IMG/M metagenome (GOLD analysis project Ga0209367, IMG submission 187412) | Marine gutless worms symbiont microbial communities from Max Planck institute for Marine Microbiology, Germany - Olavius geniculatus... ... | reverse complement strand
TTTTGTCAGTTTTACATTTAACAGTATTTCTATTTTCAGTATCTCTCATGTCACTTTTCTTTTCAGTTTTTTTTAGTTTTAGTTTATGTGCTAGATTAAACTGGCAGTTTGTCTGTCATTTTTTGAGTGCGAATTTATGATTGTATTGTATTGTATATTGTATTTAATTTCTCTTTTTTAAAGCAGAACCCCTGAAATCCAGCTATGGGATCTGGGAGTGCTGTGAGCTACCTCAGCGGGATCTAGGGCGGAACCCCAGCCAAAATCAAATTTGGTGTATTTTAGCTTTAAAAGATGAGATCTGGTGGCAACAATTTTAATTATTTTTCGGAGAATGAACTGACCAATTTGGCAAATTTAGTGGTTTAAACATAGGCTTGTTTTGTCTGGTTTACTCTACTGGTACGCCAAAATGCGTTATTTTAAAAACATTATTTCATAAATTTTCTCCTTTGAGGGACCCAGCAAGAATGTTTCCCTGAGCCCCACTGTGGCTCTCGATGGACCTGGCTCACAGTGATCCCCTAAACCCCCCAGCTGGATTCAAAGGGCAGGGAAAGGGGAGGATAAGATAGGGAGAAGACTGAGAAAAGGGAAAGAAAAGAGAAAAAAGGGAAATAGAATACAGGAGAAAGGAGAGGAGTCTGAGGGATCAGCCCCCATCAGGTGCAATTAAATCGATGACATCATTGAAGTCAAGAGAGTCCTTCTTGGCGTCCAGGAATTCGGGTGACCTAACCTAGCTTTAAGATTTTTGACCTCGAAATGATGTGGCTCTTTTACTGCGCTGGTGTCGCCACTGTCCCCTTCGTACATGTTAGTTCCTGAACACGTTGCTTATATTATGGAAACATTATAGATTGCTTAATCTGGCATTATTTTACAAGTAAACACTTCACTTTGTTTGTATGCGAGCTTTGCAAGGCTAGATAAATTACTCTGGACTAATACATGTAGCATATGCACACTGGCGTAACCATAAAGGGTTACCAATATACTTACTCTACACAGGGCTGAAAAATTGGTAAAAAAATGTTTTAGGTTTAAAAAATCTTTGAAAACCTTAAAAATCCAATTTTCGGTTTTTTGCTTGTTGTGAGATTTATTACATATCATATTTTTATTTCTTATTTTAATCGCGATGTTGGAGTTATGTCGATCACATCATAGTATTGTTCACTTATGAGAGAGTGTTTAAGAGGTTTTTTCCTGGGTCGTAATTTTGTGTATGGTGTTCATTGGACACTAAACCAGAAAAACCTTAAAAAACCCAAATCTATGAATTATCTTTAAAAAAACTTGGGGCTTCCTATCCCTGATTTTACATGCTGCTTAAAAATTATTTTTTTCCAAGTTACTCCAAGTTAGGCCAAGTCCCTAACTGTTGCGGGGCAATATTAAAGTGATGATTGACAGTTTGTGCACGATGTAATTTGACTGCACGTTGATTAGTTGCACTTTCTGCTTTTTTTCACTTTCTTTTTATTTTTCATCATTTTTGCCTTGCACTTTTGTTTGTACCTTGTGTATGATGTTCATAATAAATATAATATATATATATATTGAATACTGTGGACTTTAGTTTACATGCAAGATGCTGCTCCTGATGCCCCAAAACAACAACTTTATGTACTGTAACGATGCATCAATATACTCCATATAGTACACAGAAATTTATATGCAAGCAAGTAGATACACATGCCAATTACAATGGATAACCAACAGCTTCAACATTCTAAAACATTGTACGACTTCAAATTCAACTTAAAATACTGGAAAACTATTACTCATTACAAAAGAGATGCAATAAAAAAAATTCAAAAATGTTCACCCTCTAAACCAATGCTGCTATACATGCACGTGCAATTACAAAACAATACACTAACAGCGAGCAACTGACAATAAGAAATGAATGGTTCTTGTTAAATCTGACAAAAAACTATGTGCATATTTAACTGATAAGACTGTACCAAAATCTTTCAAAGCAGTGGAAATGTGGCAGGGAAAAAGCAATCAAAAATCACCCCTATCCTCTAAATTTAAGACTGTCAGAAAATTGTTTTTATTGGAAAATTTTCTTTCAAAATGCATAGTTTGATGCTGAAAATAATTTGTCAGAAATTTAGTGCTAAAATGGAAATGCTGAGCACCCATAATCCACTGTAGGCCTACCAAATTTGCAGCTGTCTCTTGAAAAACTGCAACTTCATGCCGCCACTTTGTAACCTATTATTCTGCTGTTTCAAAAAGAAAATGTGCAACAAATATATTACAGATGAACAGCAACTGTATTTTCTGATGAACTGGCCACAGTTTACGACCATTTCCTGTATGAATAATTTTGGCATTTAAGGCACAAAATGTTAACAAGCTATGTAGCCAGATTTTCTCTGAGTAGAACAAGGCTGAAATTATACCATAGTAAAAAAAAAATAAAAATTATTGTTCCGTATAACTTGCATTCCCCTTCCCACAAGATGGGTAACATTCACCCAACGTTGCTCTTCTAATTATGCACCTAAGCATGAGACAACACTAGAGCTGTCACAATTGACGCGGTAATTAACGCGTTCATAAATTAACGCGCGTTAAAAAAATTAACGCGCTTTAAAAAAATTAACGCACATATGTAAATTTACGTTAATTTACTAAATTTTATAAAGCAAAAGTTGGAATATTCCGTTAAACTGCGGTTATTTGACAATCGAATGAATTCGAGTAACTAAACTGTAGTTTTCGTTCCATCACTACTGTAAATAAATAATTATTTCGATTTTCGATGACATGCTAATAAATTTCTATGCTACCTATGACGTCAGTTATTGTTGATTATACGTTTAAAAATGTGTTTCTAACTTTCTATATTAAACAGGCAGGGCCCCTCAAACGTCGCGAGGCCTGTGATAACTTATCCCCCTACTCTCACTCTCGACGGGAAAATTAACGCCTTGACAGCTCTAGACAACACATAAGATTACATGTTGCTCTACACAAATTTCTAGCACAGCATTAACTAACGCTTCATCTGGTAGTTCTTTACAGAGTGAACTCGGACAATCAAACATATAACTGCTAAGTGGTCCATAAACACGGTGGACCTGCGTTAATTCTCACAATACTGTGTTGACATATACTGGGTTGTGCATAAAAAGTTGTTCATTTTACGTGGATAGCTGTGGAAGCGTTCAGCCTCAGTTGCTGCAGTTAAGGTTAAGGATGGTTACATTGACCGTACATCATGTTCAAGTCTTCAGTAAGATCAACAACTTCACTCATTTATCTAAGCTAACTGCTAGCAAAAAATGTCCATCTACATAAATCATGTATTAACCACGTTTTATGCACTATCCAGTATATATATATGACTATAGCAACTCTATATCTATAAGCAGGAAACAAAAATTGCAGCTTAGTTTCAGAAGCATATACACGGTGTTTCATGCAAACGGCACCCTTTTTCTTTGTTTTATAACTCAGCCGAATGGCGATCAACTTACATGAAATTTTTACCAGGTGTACCCAAAGAAATACTAATTCACAATATTTCAACACAATGCAGCTGCTAGTTAAATATTCTTGCTAGTCATGATGTAAATTTGGCATCATAATAGCTGTGTTTATGATGCCTAAAGCATTAGTGTTAGTTCATAGACAAGTATATTATAAATACGCTAATTTCGTGCCCAAACTGGAAGACGAAAACAAATTTACTAGTATATTGCCTCAATACAACAGAACAAAACTTTCAAATTTTTCGTCTGCCGCACTGTCAACAGAAATTAAAACTATTAGCTAAAAGTATTAAGACTATTAAAGGTGTTATTATTATTAATATCCGCATGTTTTATAACACACACATATATATCTATGGTATGCCTACTGCGTCAGTGTTAGGTAGGCCATCCGAAACGCAGCTAATGTGTCATGAGTACAAGCTTCTTTGTCTCAACTGGTGCTGTCAGTAGCAACCCTGCTTCGATGGTGAACTCAATCTGGTTTACTGATGAAAAACGTTCATCGTGTCAGCACTACGCAACATGGGGGCATGAAATCAGGTGTCTCTCGATCCAAAAAACTCAACTATCTCACAAGCAGTGTGTGTTGGTGCACTGTCTTGCTGAAAGGTGCAAAAGTCAAGCTATCCCAATAAATGTGTGAAAGTGATCATTTGGGGCATTTTTTGTGGCTGCAATGGCAAAACTTCAACAGTTTGTCATCAGTGAACCAGATGAAGGTCAGCATTGAAGCAGGGCACCTATTCAGCAACTCTCAGCACTGATTGCAAAAGCAAGTTTGTACTTACGGCACATTACGACATCAGCGTTACATCATAACTAGCAAAGAATATTTAACTAACAGCCATATTTTCTCGAAATATTTTGAATTAGTATTTTCTCAGTTATATCTGGTGCAAATTTTGTTTAAATTGATTGTCACTTGAGTGAATTATGAAAGAAAGAAAAAAGGTGCCTTTTCAGTGAAACACCATGTATAAAGGGGAGGCTTCCTGTCAAAACCTGGACCATCAAAACTAGCCCCCTACTTGAACCATAACCCTAACCCTTACCCTATCCCTATCCCTATTAGTAATCCATAATCCCTAACCCTATCCTTGACCTTATTTCCTAAACCTAAGCTTATATGACTGTGTCCAGGTTATGTCATTCCCGGTTTTGTCAGGACACCGTAAAAGGGATAGGAATATCCACCCCAAAACATTTTGCCCAGAACAAGTTATAACACAGTACCACAAAAAGGCTTAACCTAGTAAACTAAATTCAAAAGCTTTCCCTACCGTGTTATGTTACTTTCTGATCTCAAAATGCACCAAAATGCATTCAACAAATGGGTTCCACATGGACCATGGGCATGCTGGCGAAATTACAACACTCCTCAAACCTATCGGGCACATTGAGAAGGGACACAGAGAGAAAGAGAGAAAAAATGGAAAAGATAGTTTAGTCCACCCACCGCAAAATCCTGCACACAGATACTTAAGGTGCGTTCTCACTGCACGCATCACTCAATTAAGCCCTACCTCACCCTAGAAGAGTGGATACACAACCAATTCAATTGAGACGGTCCCCGCATTTAGTGCGCGCTCGCGCAGTGAGAACGTGCCTTTAGCATTTCACATACTGCACACACCGCATCAATCAATCAGTATTATATTACTCCTGCTGCTTAGCGTCATATGCTGTACAATATGGCATCGTGGTCGTTAGTATTTGTTGATGCCAAACAAGCGAACACCGTGAAACTGCGGCAGTTTGGGAATCAGCACAGTAAGTAACGACAGCGCATTGACGGCGAAATGATAACGGTCATACATCGTGTAGAAACTTGCTAGGAAAAATCTGCAGCAATGTCATAACAACGACACGAAATGCACAGCAGCTGCAACTGCCAAGTGATTATGTAACTAAAAACATGAAGCCTGCATATATCACTATAATAAACACCAACGCATAAAACAAAATAAATATTAAAGATGCTGCTATCGCTACTGCAAAAAGGTGCTTTTTAATTTTCAACCAGCCTTTTTCTACAGCTACACTAGGTTAAATAAAGAATCAAAAAAATCAGGGCTGAAAGCTTTACAACTTAGGCGATGTAAACAAAATATGATCCAAAACTACATGATGCTATATTTGCATATTATAAATATATAATTACAAAATGCAACCTGTATGTAATTTATGTAATCAACAGCAAACAAATTTAAATCTTATAATAATATGTAATATCATTACCCATTTCTTACAAACTGCCACTTCACCAATTTTTCAAACACAAGAACCTAGTCGGCATTGATTTTTTAATTAATTTGTCATCATAACATTTCAGTAGGAATTCACAATAAGAAAGTCCATTCACTTTCTAGCCAAATTAATCCAAAATTCTGCTCAATACTAGGTACACCGGGTATACTCTAGCTAAACACTGCTGAAAAAAACTTTTAACGACCCAATCCAGTGAATTTTATTAAGTTTAAAGTGGGTGTTTTAAAAAACCCAACTTGCTGAGTTTTGAGACTTTTGGAGTTTTCACGAGTTCTACGTAACTGGAATGAGCACTGCTGAGTAGGATCCACATCATGTAAATAACAAATAATTCGCCAATTCATTTTTTTAAAGTTTTAGAAACTAATGAAATATAGTTCACTATTAAACACAAAACTAAAACAGGATTTAGTTTAGAGTGGGTTTACCCAACAAAACCAACTGGGTTCTTTGTACGTGCCCCGGTGTCCCAAACCTGTTGCTAACAAACCTCATTTTACACATCCTTCTATCAGTACGACATTTATAGCACAAAACAGCTCATGCTCATGCGCTATTACACAAACGGCCATTTACCCACACCCAGACAAAAAAGTATTTAAGTACTGCTTACAATACAATAGGGGCAATGGTGAGAAACTTCCGTGAAGCAGAAAACTGAACACCATAGTCCAGCTGTTCCCAGACTGTGGAGTATCGGAACTTGCCCTGATCCGCAGTCTCAAACGGCGTTCCTTTGTCCACGTGCAGAAGCACGTACATCACCTGCAATACATGTGATCCAAGTTGCTATCCGAATTCTACTCCGAAATTATCAGCTAATGCAGCTAAAACACACAACAGCCTATGTCACTTGAAAACAGTCAAGATACTAATCAACGAACTCCGACGGTCGAGTGTTGAAAGTGAACTCATCTGCTGACTTTAATGAATGGCATGGCATGGAATAGCAATTACTGCTTGTGAATATAATTTGGTGATTTTGTCAAACGATGAACATTTGTGGAGATCAAATGTAAAGAACTACACAGAGGGAATGTCCAAGAAAGATATAAAGTTTTGACCCAGATGATGCACAGGTAAGTGACTATTAGGTATATACAGAGTGGTCCAAAAAAGTTACATTATGTGGTGATTATCCGTATCAGATTTGCTCATGAGGGTGCCACATGATTTAATAATTTTGTGGTATTAAGTATTTTACGCTATAAATAGCAGACAACAAAACAGCTGACTGATGAGCTCAAAACACATCTAATCCATGAATGAGTGCTGTTGAGTTCGATCAGTTGATCGTTAATGCCACTATCAGCCGCGGAGTCACATCTAAGCCATTGTGTACACTTTTGGCATAAATTATGATAATTTGGAAGCAAGTTGTTACACAAACTTATAATTCTGCTAAATAAATCGTATTTTTGTTTATTGTGTGCTTAATTAAGCTAACAGAACTTTAAAGGGCATAACAACTCAGCATTGTTCAACAATTTGGAGCAGCTGCTTTTCACATGGTAGTGAATCAAGTGAGGTGTACAGTGAGTGTACATAATTCTATCATCTTGGCCATCTGTGTGCCAAAAAGTATTAACTTTGGTGGAGATTTGACACAGTTCTGACAAAAACAAGTTGGGACATTTTTGGACCACCTTGTATTAATCCCTGGATATAAAAAACAAAGGAAGCAACTGACTAACCAAGCTTTTCCCACAAAATCTTTGAAGTCTTCTAAAGGCTACTGTTAACTTTGGAACAATTCCACAAAAATGTCAACCTGACACCTGAAAAAATTATGTTGAGAAACTGCCTCCAGTGAGAGTGTAGAATGAAATATATGCTTGGTTGCCACATAGTTACGATGTGGTATGCGATGCAAACTAAGAACAACTTAATACCAATTTCCCAGTGGCAGCAGGCAAAATATCAAAAATTGTACCTTACATACTTCAGTAAAAAGCAACCTGAATCATTACCTATAAAACAGCAGTTTTTTTTTGTTCAGAACTAACGCAAAAGTTCAACAACATACCGCATCGTAACTGTGCGGCAACCAAGCATATATTTCACTGTTCAAGAAACTTCACAGTATTGCCTTTCATTATACACTCTCACTGAAGGCAGTTTCTCAACTTATTTCTTTAGATGTCAGGTTGAGCTTTCTGCAGAATTGCTCATTGAGGGTTTTTTACTTGATAACAGGCAAAGTAAGACCTCACAAACACTTGTGTCAAGTACATGTTTCAACAGCCAATAACATAATTTTAATAGTTTCATTGTCATGATACAAAAAAAACTGAGACGAGTTTGAATTCATGAACGAATAAACTCTTCTAGTGTCATTTTTCAGAATGTCACGTCCGTTAACGAAACTCTGTCACGTCCGTTACCACAAACACTGGCAACTCGAACACTTTTGCAGTTAACTTCCCACCTAGAGAAAACGTGTGTTTTGAGGGAGTTCCTTTGTTTATTTTTTTGCATTATATAAGATGGCAATAGGGTCACTAATTTCAGAGAATTTCTGCACTACCTTCATGACGCCGAAAAAGCTTGTCCACTTTGTGTCACGTCCGTTACGAACACAATTCTGCATTCAGATCCTATAAGGATGCTGCAAAAAAACTTTCCGTTTAATGCTTATTAATCCTTGCCACCTCCTTGCAGATGTAGGCATACTTGTTGGAACTGACCACTCATAACAAATTTTACACAGCATTCATAAGCTTTCATTTGGAGCAAAAATGTCACGTCCATTAAGCCTACCGTGGAATTGCTCTTTGGTAAAATGTGGCAAATTTAGCCAACTCAGCTCAGTCAGCTGAAGAAAGCTGTGCCTCTTCGGCTATATCTGCAGAATGGATGACAGCAGAAAAATAAAGACCCGGGTGTTTGGAATGATGGATGGTTCAAACAAAAGAGGACGGCCTCACTGAGAATGGTCAGATGACATTAAGCAGTGGTGTGGGACAACCCTGCAGGAGTTAAGCCACTCTGCCCTAGATAAACAGCAGTGGGCAGCGACAGTAACAATGGCGTCAGACACCGACGGGCGTTGAGCCCACGGTTGTCGATGATGATGATGATGATGATGAGCTCAGTCAGCTGGCTTTTGTGTGCATCATAATGTTTACTAACTTACTGACTTATATGGTTATTAAAAGAGTGCATTCCTGGGAATGCTAGTATGATCCTGTAAATGGCGGAGAAAAAAGTGAAAAAAAGCTGATGAATGGTGCTGAACTGCGCATCAAATGATAATGTGAGCAACTGAGCATCTACGTCATGTGCAAAAATAACAATGATTGCTATTTTATAACCATCAATCAATCATGCATCAACACTGTTACAAGCAATGTAAGTTTATATACCATATTGTGTAGGACATTTGTTATCGTCCACGCGAGCGCGACTGACAGGAATGGAAGACTGAGCAGCATATAATGAACGATGACGACGATGATGATGTATGTGACCCACATTCCACGGCTGTTGAAAAAGGTCGAGTTGGGATTTGGGTCACTGTGAGCCACGCCCACATTCATGTCTGCTCTATACACTGCAATTGAAACACATCAAAATCAACAGTTAACACAATATGATTATTACTAGCCATCCTAATAGGTTGCAGTAAGGATCCCAGTCTAACTCACCGAACATAACTATATGCAGTAAACGAAAACTGCTTTGTGTTGTCATTAGAATTTAGGACCAGCATTCGAAGAATAAACTAAATCCTAGATATCATGTGCCACCAGACTGAAAGTAGAATTAATACCATTTATTTATCAGCTTATTTCAAATGAAAAAGTTAGTTTTATGTTAGGAAGTGCAGACAGAGTTACAGTTAGCAACAATGCTAAACTACGCATGCGAGGCTGCGAGGCAGACACAGCTGATGGTGGCTGTGCAGCTGCCATTACAAAGTTTGCAGTAGATGTAGTGGCCAAGATGACAAAAGCAGTTAATAGCAGGTAAGGGTTGTTAACACTGATTTTGGGCATCTTCTTTGCACAGTTTTGCAAGCCAGCCTGTTAGTCCCTGTGACCACCTGGGAAGCATCACTGAAAGTAAGACTGCCACTGACATAGCTGTTGTCACCATAACCTGCTGCCACAAAATAGCTGTATAACTGTAAAAAAACTAGTGTTTGGCTGAGTGACTTCTCTTCTTCTTCTTGGTTCTTCATCAGTACTGATGGTTGGACGCTGAATGGATCATCTCTCTCCACGACTTGCGGTCTTCTGTGAGACGCAGCAACTGCCCCAGTGTACAGTTCGTTGCCTCTAGTATATCATTAATTCAAATCCTTGCCGGTCTCCCTCTTGGCCTGCTTCCTTTGATACATCCCAGAATCAGTGTTTTCTTCAGAAATTCACCTGAACATCGTATAATATGTCTGAAGTACCGTAGCTTGCACTTCATGATAGACTTGAGCAGCTGACGGTCGGTTCCCATTTTTTGCAGCACACTGTCATTAGATCTCTTGGCTGTCCACGGGATGCGCAGTAACCACCATTATGTCTTCAGTTCAAATGCATAAATTTTGCATTGGTCAGGCTTCTGCAAAGTCCAACTTTCACAACCGTATGTTGGCACCGGCCACACTAATGCTTTAAGCAACCGTAGCTTTGTTTGCAGGGAGATGGTTCTGCTCTTCCATAACTTCTGTGCTCCTGACATGACGCCCAGTGCTTTCTGTAGTCTGGTCTGCATATCTTGCGCACAGCTGCTCTCTAAGGTAATAGTGGCACCAAGGTATGTGAATTCTGAGACTTGTGTTAGAGGGACACCATCTGCTGTTATGTCAATTACAGAGCCATCCATTGTCATCACTTGAGTCTTTTTAACATTGATGCGTAGGTTACATACAAATCCAGCTGTGCATACTCTATTCACCAGCTCCTGGAGTTCTTCTGGCAAAGAAGCTAGCAGCATAATGTCATCTGCATAGTGGAGATTGATCAGTCTTCTTCCACCGGTTCAAAATCCACCCTTTATGCTCTAGAGCTTGTCTCATTATGATCTCCAGCTGGATGTTAAACAGGATTGGTGAGATGACGCAGCCTTGCCTCACGCCCTTGAAGATTCTGAACCACTCCATCGAGATATCACCATTCAGTTGTACAGCGGCTTTCAGATTCCTGCAGAGAGATGACAGCAATTGAACCAGATGGGGTGGAAGAGTCCACCAAATCTTTTCATGACCAATACAATCAAAGGCTTTTTGAAAATTGACAAAACACATATAAATTGGTTGACGATGTGACCTTGCTTTTTCCATTATGATTCTGATATTCATGATATGGTCTTGTGTGCCACGTCCTGGTCTGAAGCCCACTTGTTCGTCTGAAAGTTCTGCCTCTGCTTTGGCCTGTGAGGACAACCCGAAGAAGAATCTTGCTGGTGTGTGAAACTAGAGCGATGGTTCTGTAATTTCCACATTTACAAAGATTACCTTTTTTCGGTAGCGGCCTTGCTGTACTCTGTTTTGTTGCCTTTGCACTTTGCTTGTCGTTTCCTTTCTACGAGTTGGAAAGTTTCATCCGAAATCCAGGACTTCTGCTTCGTCTGTTGTGACTGCCCAACAATGGTTTCTGCTGAGTTCTGCATTGCTTCTTTTAACAGTTGCCAACATTCGTTGATGTCTCCTCCCCTCATATCTGACTCCATCAATTTGTTTTTGACAGCCTCCTCATATATTGTTTGTGCTTCACCAATGAGTGCATCAATGTTCAGTTCTGGGTGCCTTCTAGGTTTCTGCTTCCTTAACAGTTTAAATTTCCTCTTGGCCATCAGTAGTTGATGGTCGCTGCCACAGTCTGTCCCAGGATAAGTCTTGCAAGTTATTATACTGCGTCTCCACTTCTATAATGTTCTAATCAATCTCATAGCATGTTTTTCCGTCCGGAGAAGTCCACGTATACAGATGCCGTGGTGGCTGCTCGAACATGGTGTTAGCGATGACGAGATCAGACTCAGTGCAGAAGTGTACCAGTCTCTGTTCGGCATCGTTTCTGTTGCCCAGACCATAACTCCCCACTGTGAAGTCCTCAGCAGGGTGTCTACTGCCTACTTTGGCATTGAAGTCCCCAACGATCACTAACATATCGTGTTTTGGAGTCATGTCTGCTGCTGCCAGTAAAGACTCGTAAAACTCATCCAGCGCCGCTTCAGGTGCCTGACGTTGGAGCGTAGGCTTGAATTAACGTCACATTGAATGGTTTTGCCATTAGACGTACAGTGACCACACGATGAGTAATGGCCTCATAACTAAGAAGACTTCTACTCATTCTTTTGCCTAGCCAGACTGCTACGCCATGACTGCTGAACTCGCTTCCTGAAAATTATGGTGCTGCCCTCCGACCTAAAATCACCAGCACTTCGTCACTTGGTCTCAGATAATCCTGCCACGTCAACTTCCATATCCAAGAAAGTTTTGTTAAGGATGTACAGTCTGCCAAGTTGAGTTAAACCTCTCACATTCCAAGTCAAGTCACAATCTTGGTTAGTTTCCTCAAGGCGTGTTTATCATCATCATCATCATCATCATCATCAATGAATATCCGGAAGCCGGCCAAAGAGTTTAGGATTCAGATCCCTGTCATAATCGATGCCCATTGACTGTTGCTGTTGTCTCCTCTAGTACTATCGCTGGGTGACTTCTCCTGCGCACATTCTGGCATGATTTTGCCCCTTGTTCGTAGAGGGAAAACAAATAAATTGCGGCTGGAGTGATGCAAAACGACAGCGTTCAGGCAGTGGAGGGCGCGCAGCAGAATTTCACCATTTAGGCAGATTCCCATTTTAAGAGTAACGGCCTGACGCTGCACTAACGCATAGATCATCAGAATTACGTGTTCCCACGTTAAGTAAAAAGTACGTACAAGTTTTTATTCCGAAAACTTCACTCAACGCAACAACTTCTCATGTAAAATCATACCCTGGAAAAAAGGTCTGCCTAAATATCGAAATCCACGAAAAACGACCGTAGGGTCCGTACGGATACAAAAAATATTATTTATCGTGGGCCGCCACTTAACGGTAAAAGTACTTGTGTCCACTGTTGAATACTGTTTGATAACTCTGGATGTAGTCGTAGTAGGTGTACTGTATTGCTGACGCTATGAATAAATCACGGCGCGCGAGGTTGACGTCACTGAATCGCATGCATGTATCCATAGCAACCGTTTCAGCAGCAATGCAGCATAGTCATGAGACGTGGTATTAATATATTTACGAATGCCGACAGCTACAACCAAAATATTTCAGTGGCTACAACTGATGTTTACGGACAGTACAGTGGGCAATCTGAGTTCTCTAATTCAGGTTCTTCCTTATATATAGAGTACCGTAGGCCTAGATAATAATTACCGTATTATTGAGTTTAGCATTCATTGGGCCTAGCTGGGGTGCTATAGCTTATTGATTAATTCATTAATTTGTGCAATGTTGTTTAGTTTCGCGTTTTAATGCGCAGCCTATTCTGTAGGCCTATAGGCCATATAGCTATCACAGTCGTTGTTGTTCAACCCTCTGCTACAAGAAAACTGGCAAAACGGAACTGCTTATTGCCTGAAAAAAATAACAGCTATTAGTAGCGATGACAGTACCCATGAACCGCTGCACTAGCTTCATGAAATTTTGCACGACAATTATATGATCCTTTAATTTCCTTGACAATTTTTAGTAGGCCTACGTTTTCTGTCTGCATAATAGCCTACTGCGGCTACCTGCGGACAGTATAGAAAGCTTGACAGTCGAGTTATGCACTGTGCATGATGTGTAGACATTTGCAATTGGCTGATCGGCGCCACGCACAGCATAGGCTAGTATGTCAGCGGCGCAGCACGAGCAGCCGTCAGCGACCCAGTCCGCCGCCGACATTACGTCACGCGAAGATGACGTCATCGATAGTGTTTCCGGTTCCGGTGGGACGGTGAAGTCGCTGCACCGGGCGGCCTCAGACGCCTACCCGGCGGCTGCGAGCGGTGCTGTGCCGAGGACGAGGGATGAACGACGGTCACCGACGGCGGGCGGTCGACGCGGCAGAGGCCTGTCCAAGCCGGTCGAGGTCACCCACAGCGCCCCCGAGGCAGCCGTAGCAGCGCCCACAGCGGCCACGGCGGCTGTGTCGCGGCCGGTGGCAGACCTCCCGCACGGAGACCACCCGCAAAGCTCCGACAGCGACGACCAGGCCTGGCAAAAACCTACGTACGGTATTTTGGAAACATCGTTGACCTTGAAGGACTTTTTTAAAACTAAACCCCCAAAATAAGCGGTTTTAGTGAATTTTTCGCGATTTTGGGCTGCAACACACATTTCAAGAGTGAATTGCACCGAAATGGCTGGAGATAGGCAAGACAACATGCATATGAAATTTTCGACGTTGAGTGTAGATTTAGCAGCCAAGTCCCGATCCCCTACGTTCTAGGAGGCCTGTGCACGCGAATGTCAAAGAGGGGTACCCTCTAAAAAGTGGTTATTTAGCTGCTATTGGCTTGTCTATCGTGAAAACGGTTGCAGATAGGCACAGACATGTCATTTATCATAACAAGCACCGATGACGTGCTTTTTAATGGTATTAACGTCGATGACCTTGAATGACCTTGAACCCCAAAATAGAAGTTTTAGTCATAGGCGTAGGTGAACACTTTCGTTTTTCGTCTGTCTTTTCCTGTTCGTGATTATGATGTTTAAGGGCCTTGTCGCTTGACACAAATAAATAAATAAGTAAAATAAGTAAAAGGCAACTTGCTCGAATATTTTTAGTCGCTAGCATAACCATAGAAGGCACGATCAAGAGACCAAAAATGGCGATCATCTAGTGTAGAACTTCAGCAAATTTTGCTCGAAATAGTGTCAACATGCACCCAAACACACCGTGTTGACACAAAAAAAAAATCGAACAATTTTCTGGGAAACAGTGTACGCCTTAAGTGCCCCTTTTACCTGTGGATACATTACTGGCAATGCTTTTACGCGTGACAACACTGTAATGTTTTGCGCGTCCAGGACTGGTCTTAGCTAATCGGCAGCCTTGTTCCAACTGCACATCAGGAGGGCCGGAAGTAGAATGATGACAACAGACAGTTCTGCCCGTAGGCCTACTTTGGCCCCGCCATAATCATGTCTTTGACACACCATATGTCCACACAATAGGCCGGTTGACCCATAGGTTCGAAGAATCTTGCATACGGAGGCCTCAACTTTGGGTATTAACTATTAAGGAATCTTTGTTCAGTTTGCAGCGGCTCTGCAGTATACATGTTGGAATTTTTTTTTGTTTTCTGTCCTGTATTTTTATTTTTTTTTCTCAGATTTTTTGCACAAATTTTCCGCCCTTTTGCCTGAATTTTTTTTTACCGCATTTTGCCCAATTTTTTTGAGGGGGGGGAATTGCTCCCCCGGGAGACTCCTCTTTCTCCGGCTTCTACGCCCATGTTTTTAGTAATCTTCATTGCGATTTTTGCCTGCAAAAAAGTGAATTGCGACGAAATGGATGAAGATAGACCAAGATTACCCTCGAACAGGAACTGCTATAGGCTCTCGCACGTCTCATGAGCATTAGCTCAGATTTCTTGTTTCTAAACTTAGGTATTTTAAACTTATTTTTTAGCTTTGGCGACGATGATGTCGACAAAGAAAACAGAGAGCAGACGAAGAAGAAGAAGAAGCAGTCGACGAAGACGTCATCCTGGAAGCGTCAACAGCCAGTGACTGATGACTGCGCGAACGCCGCGTCGAACACTGTTGTCATACATGTACCTCGCATCATCAATCCATCGTTAGCAGACAGCAGTGCAGCCAGTACTTTGGAGAATTCCCAGGGCATGGAGAGCCAGAAAGAACCGTCCGCACAAGGTCACGAGACGACTTTCACCCATTCCAGACGAAGACGTGCTGACAACGACGATCCAGCTCAGCATAAAGCTAAATCAGAAGGTACGCGTGTTTCAAAAACTTGAACCAGTTTATGAAGTGCTTGCTGAATGTAATCACAAACTAAAAACAAGAATCGCAGCTGTTGCTACTCGCTAGAGTGGGCCGACCGTACTGCCTCTATCCGAAGGCCAGTGACCGACTAACGGTCGCGAAAAAAAGCGATTTCTCGGCCAGAGTGATGACAGTCGCCTATACGCCATAATGACGCTGCTACATCGAACGCTACAATCAACGCTAGGATACGATACGGCAATTCGGTGCACGAGGATGATTGGCTGCAGGTAGCAACTTTGCATTGAAAATTGCAGCCAAACCGCTGCAGATAAAGACATTGTTACTATTGATAGTCTATAGAAACTCGTTATCGCCCTGTCTAACGTACCCATCGCGACTCTTTTTGACGTACGTTTTAGCCACAATACATGCGTTACAGACGACAACAGACCGACGACAGACGAGCTGATAAAACGACAGATCGTGCCAGACTCGACTTGACGGTCGACCATTTAACAGTAACCAGTGATTAATTAAAAATTTATTACTGAGCATTCTGAATTATGCCGCATTGGAACTAGGAGGTACAAAGGTTTTTACGTAACTTCATTTCATTTGCCCGAGCCATACATGTAAGTTGCATTGCACTACTAAAGGTCAGACGCCAACGGCGTGTGAAGATCGGTCGCGAATCAGCAAAACGTCGTCGTTCGATCTCGATCAGCTGCGACTTCAGTTCCAGCGACAACGCAGCGACGCCGACGACCTCAAGACGGAACTGGACGATCTGCGCAAGATGCTGCAGGACGCACAGAAGCGATTCAGTGCTGAGCGCGAGGGAAGACGCAAGCTGGAGGAGTGGACCGAGTACCTCGAACACGAGCTACAGGTCTACCTCAAGTCGCGCAAGAATGACGAACAGAGGTGAAGCCCGACGAACTTCGTACTTACTAATACGTTTGTTGTTGTGGATTTGTTGTACAACCTCTTTTTGACTTACAGGCAGAATCGCTCTTGCAGCGCAAGCGATTCCGCCTACCTCTACTCATTTCCCGTATAGCGTGGTACGTCTGTCTGTCTGCCGTCTGTATGTCGTCTGTCGTCTGTCAGATTCGTGCACCTTGTATAAACCGTTGGACGGATTTACATGCCACATAACCTGAAATTTTAGGGTCCAATGACACATTGTTAGGTGGGGTTCTTGACCATAAGGAAGGGGAGAACTGGAGGGTTGCCTCGCCGGCCAAAACATTAGGGGGGCTGGGCAGCAGCTTTCAGCAATTTCACGTTTTACCGAATTACTTCGGTTACTTGCTAGCGGTTGAAACAGAGTCATGTGTCTTAGGTATATGAAGCTGCTGGGCGCGGCGAAAGACGTGGACAAGTTTATGAAGTACGTCGTCAAGAAATACGATAAACTTCATCGTCAGCTGGAGTCGAGTTGTGATCATCAGTCGTCAGCCGCCGACAACGGTACTTGACATCAGAGTCAGCACACTGGCACACATTTGGACTGCCATTTCTAATTTCGAGCGTTTCACAGATTTTACAGTTTTCACAGTGGCACAACTTTTTACGACTTTAAAATTATGTTTGGTTTATTACTAGGTATGCAAAAAACCGAATTTTAACCTAAGAGGTTTAAAATTTTGTTCAATTATTGAATTCGTACGAATTTTAAAATGATAAGTGACCAATTTAGTGGCAATTGTCTATTTTTGTTTTACGCATAATTTGGTAGTGTGGGCCTGCATAAACGCCAAAACTAGCTTAGAAGCACAAAATTTTATACTAGCATATTAAGCTTTGAGCTGATAATACAACTTACTCACAAATGTGCACCCTGCGACGTTTTGACGAATTTCAAGGCCATCTGGTAGGTGCAGTGCACTTATTGGGTCAAATGACACGTTGTGTTAAACGGGTATCTTGGATTAGCAGGGAAAAAGGAGACTTGCGGGTCGAATCCTAAGTCATAACATTCCTTTCAACTTACGAAAAAAGATAATAATATTACTCACCATATGGGAACGTCGATCAGCGATTTCACATCTTACCAAATTACTTCGATTATTGTTATTCGCAGGTGGAGATTGTTCGAAGGACTCGGACGCGTCCGACAAAGTACCGTGCGTAAGCGGTTCCAGCAGCACTGAAGCGACAGCTACGTCAGGGCAGCGGACAACCGCACGAGATCGTGCTGCAGTGCCGCTGATACGTTCTCCGGCGTCGTCCAACGAGTCCGATCAACTCAACAAAAACTCCAGCTCCAGCAACAGCGGCGTCGACGGCGCGTCAACCTCGTCCAAGTCTCTCGTCGTCGCAGACACGTCCAGAAAACGCAAACAGGTAACGTTCCACTATTAAGCGAAATCGCTCTCGTAGCATAAACGATTCTCTGTAGCGTGCTTGTTCTGTCATCTGTCGTTTGTGACATTCGAGCGTTCTACTTGAACCGCCTGACGGATTTAGACGCTATTTGGCAGATATACTTGTGGTGTATAAAGACAAGACATATTGTGTTAGATAGGTGTCCATGGCCACCAAGGAAATGAAAAATTTTGAAGGTTGAACCCCCGGCTAATAATTGCAATTGCTTATTTATGATTCACCAAGTTGCAGCACCGAAGAGCAATACCGCGGGTCATTTGCAAGCAATTTGAGCAAGTTGCTTACCTACCGCCTGTTCAGGTCAACTCAGCCGCCTACCCCCCAGTGGAACGGAAAATGAGTAATAGCTTACAGGCTACGAGTTGAAGGCCTAATGTGGCTGATTGGGGCGGTGGTATATCTGCTAGCTGCAGACCGCGGGTCTAATCTTTCTTTGAGGCGGGCAATGGATGGTTGCATAGTGCGCTGCGGTATCATTAGCTCATGCCTATCAGCTGCCATTTCCGAGATTCTAAAGCGCTTTTGGTCACCCGAGTCTGACTCGTATATAAGATGCGCTACAGCAAGTACCGGACTTCAGCCTATACCTTTACATTCACTGCCATTATTTTCACTACCCATACCACTATTTGGTGAACTTGGTGTCACAGAGCGAGCACGGGAAGGAGCCGTCGGTTGGACCGGGGGGCAGCGTGAGTGCGGCGCGGAATGCCGGAAAGGAGCGGGACTTGACGGCAGCGGTTCAGAGGAGCAGACGACGAGTACGCGTACGAAACAACTCCAACAACGCCTCAACACAGACTCACCTGCTGCCGACCGTCGATGAACTGGACGATGACATCGAGACGATTGAGGACACCACTGCGGCAGGGCACAGCGCAGGTATCTGCCGACGTTATAATTATGAATGATTACTGGTTATTGTATGACATTGAAGTTATGACATAACGAGCAGACTATGATCTTTTTCGCCGGAGTCGCTTCGAAAATCGTTGCCTTGGTTATAGTTTGTAGACGCCACTTGTGATGCCAAAGTATCGCCGGTCAATCGAGACTAAACTTAAGACCCATCTGTTTTCCGTTTTTCTCATAGACGACTGTAAATTGATTAAAGTGCTGGGCATTTTCTATGGATTTTAATGTAATGTAAAATCTTCTCGGATCATTGAAATTACTAACGCGAGGAGAGTAATTTATACACTACCGCTCTTTAGGTCAGCTTACGACATTAAAAAATAATTTTATCGTGTGAGCTATGTAGTGTGTATATTTAGCTTAATATATTGCAGATTATTTCACTACTTCGTTGTGTGATCGTGTGCCATTGCTTTATTTTGCTTCGTTTCAGAGAAGACGTGCGGGGTGACAGAACTCAACAAGGAGGAGATTCGAGCGTGTGTGGTAGACATCCTGCGACTGATGTTGGCGCCAGTGTTGACGGACGATCAGGGGTCAGGAAGCACCCCGACCGATTCCCGTGCACACGCCAGCGAGCCCAGCCGGGCCGCGCCGCCCACCCAGGCACCGACCCGGCGCTCCCACAGCCCGGCCGTCATCACCACATCCACCGCCGCCGTGCCGAGATACAGCGGCCATCCGTCGTACCGCTATCCGTATCGACCTTACCAGTACCAGTACTACCGCCACCCGTACCACCACATGCACCATCATCACCACACTCACCAGCAGTACGCTCAGCATCAGCGCCGTCGACCGACCGAGTCAAACGCCAATCAGCACAACCGTCACCCTACTTCGCATAGCTACCCGTCCAACTGCGCCTCCTGCAACATGCTCAACGTTGATTTTGTCGACACGGTCCACTTCAAGACTGTCCGCGGTAGCACGTTGCAAGCACACTCATCTTTCTCACACTCGCAGCACGGCGCCACGTGTCCTCACAGGTCTAGCTCAGTGTTGTTAGGCGAAATCATTTTTTGATTGCAAGGGGTTTTGCCTATAGCTATGCACATTCCTCCGTAGCATGGTATGTTTGTCGTCTGTTGCATTCCTGATCTCTGCTTCAAACGTTCGATTGATATACATGCCGTTTGGCTGGTACACTTGTGGGCCTGCTAGGCCTACGGTGAAAGGCAAACCATCTTCACTATGTAGTGTGTACGACAGTGTGAAGCTGCTGTAATGTTTGGGATACAAGATTAAGGTTATAGGGATAAGGCTAGTATTAGCTATAGCGGGCAAAACGGAAACGAAACTGAAACTGAAATTATACAGTAAAAACGCAAACAAAAATGTAAGTTGAGACATAAATTACACTGAATCATTGGCATTAAATAGTAGGAAGTTTAGCTAGCCTACTGGTTCCAACATTGCTTGCTGCAGGGCGGTGAGGGGACGGCCGATCGTGCAGTTCGGTCGTTTCAGCTCGACATCGACGTCGTCCGTTGCACCGAGACCCGCGACACCCTGGGTCGGTCAGCCGCCGGCCGCCTCAGCCAGCTCGCCGGCCGCCGCCGAGACGGCTGAGGCCCTGCCTGAGGAGAAAACATCGGACGACGCGTCGGACGGGCGCCGACCGCTGACGGAGGAGGCACTGCGGCAGCGCGTCGAGCGCGTCCTGGTGGAGATGGTGTCCCAGCACGACAAAGACGACGATTCCAAGGACGCGCGAGTAGCCGCGGCGTTGCGCCAGGCGATCGTCGACTCGGCAGCATTCCCCACGCTCTTCTCCGACTGACGCGCAGCCGCCTCTCCGCCGAACACGTCGATTGATCAGATTTAATAATCAGAAATAAATCCAGTTTGCTTCGTTTCTGTTTCAGACGCCAGTGATGAAATACAACAAACATATCGTCGGAGGTTTGCGCTCCCCGAGTGCTTTTTGTTGTTATTATGCAAAACTTCCCCAAACAGAAGTACTCAGCTTATGCCTGCGCTTACAACCGGTCAACAGTTGAATTTCTCTCCGACAATGAGACATACGCGATTTTCTGATGTATGCAGGAACTTAAAGAATTTTGATGTAATTTGTCGGAGTTTCGTTTTACGGATCATAACATAAAAATATGAAAATGAAACACCTGTTTACGCTGCAAAACTTGACTACATGTATCATGTTTAGCCGTATGTAGACGTAAAGGCCTAATCACATCTCGGTCTTGTTGTCGGATAGTTATAATATATTGCTCTTAATACATTTCTGTGCTTAGAGTTGCGTTATAACTCGAATAATAATGTTATCACATTATTGTCGATGCTGACAAACTGTGAAATGGTGTGAGCAATTATGCTTGATATTTTGATATTGCTTCGTTTGTTTATCTGTCTTAGCGATGCATTGGCTGTTAAACCTGCGGTGTCATTATAACGGCATTGAATCCTAAAATGTCTAATTTTTGCATTATTAATTACTGATCAAACTTATTGCATTCAGGGTTTTAAAGGTGTTAGTTTGATTAGAGCAAAGATACATCCGGCGTACAATAAGTTTTGCTTTGACCATTTTTCAAAGTCTCACTTCAGAAGAACCTAACGCGGAATACGTCCGTAAAATCGTCACATCAAACAAAAATTTTTCAGCGTGGTGTAAATAGTAGTTAAAGTGACGGTGCGCTGGGGCTACACCTCACACGTCGATTTTAGTTCCTTTCACCTTAATGCTAAGCTCCTTCATTATCAAAGCTCAGCCTCGTCACAGCTCAATGTAGTTTGCTTTCTGAATTCGGAAGCTTTCCATACAACTTTGCGTTAAGTTTAACAAAAATTAGATTTGTCGTCCGTCTGTCTCTCTGATGTATTGTGGCTAAACTGTGCGAGATAGGGCCAAGGTTGCTATTGATCACTTGTAAGAAATCGCTTATGCCCTTTTAGATGACATGAAAATCATCGACCTTGGACGATGTTGAGGGTCAGTACTGCAACAGTAACTGTAGGCTTATAGGCTGTAGCGCGTCTTACCTAGTGACAGCTGAGCATCTTGTTGATACCGAGACACAGTCTACTGGAAATGCAGCTGGTGCGAGTAGCGCATTTGCAGACAGAAAGTTCTATGAATAAACGCTTCAGTAGATTGCGTTTATTGGCGATGTGGCAATTTGTACTGCTTTATGGTTTTACAATTAAACACGAAACAATTGCAGATTTTGTTTAGCTTTTTTATTTCGTTTGACAAGCACTGATAGTTTTATTGCAATTTCCACAAAAATAATTTACAGGCTTATGTACCTGTATTTTCAGCGCCCCCAACAATACGTCACATTGGTCTTCATGGCAACCAACACCAGACAGCGCGCAGCCAGTCGGTTGCTGCGTCTGCAGTCAGTCAAGAGGTTAGTTAGTCTATACGCGATGTAAACTGACACTTTGATGAGTTTCCGACCGTTTTTGTCATCTCCAGTTTGCTCTTATAGGTGGACACGTGACTATTGCGCTTTGCTTGCTCTGAAATGGGTAGTGCCTTCGGTTTTTTATTGGACATTCTGGCAGAAATTAACAACATAAACACGCAGTGCATGTTATCTATCGCTTGCATTATAGCTGATTTCATCACGAATTCTTTATTTAAACAAAAAAATTGGGCTAAGGCTCACGAGACGCGCGAAAGCCTATAGCAGTTTCTGTTCAGTAATTTAACTGAAAATTGAAATGTTCACGCTAAGTTAATATACAAATACCAAATTCTCTATCTGGATCGCATAACGATAGTTGCGTAGCGCCACCTTGTGAATGATATAGACTTG
>Ga0209367_1002955_pt1 | contig 22809 bp, 10 predicted proteins | sample WorMetLIZISLAND2_FD_187412 | JGI IMG/M metagenome (GOLD analysis project Ga0209367, IMG submission 187412) | Marine gutless worms symbiont microbial communities from Max Planck institute for Marine Microbiology, Germany - Olavius geniculatus... ... | reverse complement strand
TATCATAACAAGCACTGGTGACAGGCTTTTTGGATTTATCAACATCGATGACCTTGAACGACCTTGAACCCTAAAAATATTGATTTTAAGCGATTTTTCGGCGATTTTTGGCTGCAAAAAAGTGAATTGCGACGAAATGGATGGAGATAGACTACGATTACCTGCGAACATGAACTGCTATAGGCTTTCGCGCGTCTCATGAGCTCTGCTCAAATTACTTGTCTCTTTTACACGTAGCCACGACCTAACACGCTAGCGTTTAGCAGCGCTGTGCGTTGTATGCAAGTCGTGTGAATAGACCGTGAGTACGGTATTATTCGTTCACGGTTCGGTGATCTTACTAGAGTATAGGCCGGTAGCCAGGCGAATGTCGTCGGTCTACGTGGCTACACGCCGACTAGACTGGCTATTCTATAGGCGCTATCACTGCTACTCACCCAGCCTCACCGCTGTTTAAAACATATTCTTCTTTGATCTTCACAAACTTCGAAGCTACATCACATCTTTTTGTGCATTTGCGCTACATAAATTTGTTGTGTTGCATTTCATATTGTCCGCTTCAGTTATTGTGAAACTGAACAAGAAAAAAATGTCGGTGCTCAGTGCAGGAATGATAATGCGGCCTTCCTTTCAGTTGCCGAGCATCTCCACGGCATTGATAGTTTAATAAAAATAATTAAATAAGTAAATAAATAAGGCTCAAACTCCAGTTGCTTCGATCCGTCTTTACTGTAGTTCATTTGTTATAAGTTGTCTACTTCTTGTGGACTTTGTGTAAAAACCGCTTGTGTAATTAGCCGCACCCGTCATTTGACACTGGGCGAATATGCTCCCTTTCTATTCACAACACCAGTACTATGTTTTGGTCCAGGGAAGGGGGAGGGGCGGCGGTTCGACCCGAAATCTCTCTTCCATCACTGGGGATTCAGAGACCCCCATCTAACACGATGTGTCACTGGACCACACACGTGTGCCTGCGAAATGAATCCGTTGAACAACTTAAGCAAGATGCATTAATGTGACAGACGACAGACAGACAGACCACGCTACAGAAAAACGGGTAGCGGTAGGCGAAATCGCCATGTGCCAAAGCAATTTCGCCTAAATATCCACAAGAAATCGCACTTCAGTAGAGCTCGGGCAATAAGTTTCAGAAAACAACGAAGAACTTGACAACAATAGCGTTTATTTCACCAGCCCAACCGGACTCAAAAAGATAAGAACAAATAATCAGAATTATACAATATGCAGAAATTACGCCAAAAAATTACACACATAAAGGTATCGGACGTTGGTAAATAAGACAGTTGCAACAGCGGTTACAATAATCAATGGAATCCATCAACAGTTCAAACTGCACAACGCTCAAGTTTTAAGCAGACACATTATGATGTTAAGTGGCACTTCCAACAACGCTGTAAAATAGAACGCATCGCCCACATGCATCCAACACTGAATATTTTCCAGCTAACTGATCCTCAAAGTAGTGGTCACAAAAGCAAGACAACTAGTTGTCATAACGTCGCCAAATATTAACCTACTTCTGACTTTTTTCCACGACATAACACACAAAAATCTGCAATTATCATCCTTACAAAGTGACGAAGGAGGTTATGTTTTGACTTCAGCAGCTGTAGGGTGCAAAAAAATGAACAGATTTTAATGAAATTTCGTGGGGGACAAAGGCCCTACGAGAAACTGGCTAGATTTTGGCAGTTACCGAGACTCTTGTGGACTCTGGATAATTATTCAAAATCCTCTACAATTAGCAAACAGCTGTATTCACCAGGTACCTGCATCATCACTATAAAAGGTTTGAGATCTTTGATAGCTGCTGGTTAAAGGGTTCTCTACACTACCTGGAGAAATATTGATGTCAGCTCTGCTGAATACGAACATTCTGAGTATTATCTACAGCCAAGCGAAGCTTATGAGTTGTAGTGAAATCTTTAGTATTGACCATTTCATTGCAAATTTACTGCTAAGCATGTCCGAGAAACAATTTCGAGAATAGGCAAGTATTTGACGATAATGCCACAAAGTTATCAAATTTGGGTGGCTCACTTTTCGGACAATCCAACGCATGCTCAGAATCAAATCACAGAAGTAACACAAGGCCTGTAACGGACAAACGTTTGCGAGGTCCATTAGCAACATGTTAACGTTAGCAACATGTTGCATTAGCAACAAGTTCAAACCAATCACAACGAAGCACAAGCTCACATATAGTACGCCGTAAACAATACACAAACTGTCACTAGAAGATAGTAATGTGGATGGTCCTGAAAGACACACAATATGCTCATATGCACAGCCACACCAACGGCATCGTATTTAAATATGAACATTGAACAGACCTCCCATCCTATATATAAAAATTTTTTTCCAGACATTAAAAACCCTCAAAATTTCCAGACATTTTCCAATTAGTCCATCAAGTTAGTGTAGAAAAAAGCATAGCAAAATAAAGCGCTAAAAATACTGATATTTCTCTAACTGGAAATGCTGACAACTTCAAAGCATACAGTGTCTCAAAATATGACAAATCTATGGGTAAACATAAACGCCATATCCGTCATCATTTCTACAGGAAAAACATTTTTTAATTCTGTAAGATTTTCAGCAAAAATTTGCTTATTTCAAGACATGTGAGAACATGGTTAAAAAAATGTCAGGTATTTTAGAATATTCGGGAGGCCTGTGTGATGTTTCAGCACAACCAACTCTGCACAAATTCAAGGTGACCATTCCTAACCAGGCACTGTCAAATTCCCCAAAATTTCACATGGGTTCATCACAACACTCTTACCCATGTCAGTTACCCAAGTTGTGGATATATTACAAAAATCCCCAGTTATCATCATGGTAGAAAAAATAAATACCAAAAATAAACTACCTTCTTCTACAGATTGATATGCTATTAAATGCTGGTGCTGCCCTGAACAGAATTCATTCTCCCCCAAAGAAGTTCCCCAACATGCAGTTAATTTTGCGACACCGACAGCTATTTCAAATTTATCGAAATTTCTAAGTTTTCCAAATTAGCGGTCACCATCAGCTTCCGCAACAATTTCTAATCACACATTTCCTTATTCAACATGCATACTTTGGCAACACACACCGAGATGTAGAATGATAAAAAACAAACACTAGTTAATTTCTGTTATCATGTGTTATGAGTATAAATGAACATGCTAGCTTCATACTTCAGCAAAAAGTATCCAGCATGCAGTCAGAGCAAAAGTTAAATCTTCCACTCAATGCATAACAAATCAATTAAGAGGCAAGAAAAATTTTTCAAAAATGAACTCAAAACGCAAACACTAATGTGTGTCATTAGTTTCAATGATAATTTCTGGCTCTTCATCAAGCATTTCTCATTATAGCAGACACGCAAAATATAGTAAAAATAAAGGCACTGAAACAAAATCCAAAATTTGACAGAGAAATAAAGTATGCCACATTTGCTTTACACAAATGTTAATAAGACAAAAATCAACTGTTAATATTGCAAAATTGTTAACAACGGCAATGCTAGTAAAATGCTTTTAACTGACATTAACTTCCACAAGTGCTTTTGATTTCTACTTAACCGACACAATTTATCAGACTTCATGCAAAGCACGCTAAGACAAAATGCAGCAATTCCTTTGGGGATTGCCACATCACATTTTTGCCGAATGTCCGGCCACCTTGTTGCCAAGACAATGACAGAACATCAAATACAGCGTAATGCAATTAGTAAATAAATTGCCTAACGAGAATTAAAAAAGACAATGTAACCTGGTTGATATGGTCTCGAAAAACTAATGCTAACTGCACAGAGCTTTAGCAGCCAAAGTAATGTCCAGAGCTATAAACTTGCTTCTCCATAAGTTATCGCAACAAAAAGTAATTGCAATAATGTTGATCTGGGGCCGCAAACATATTTCAGAGCATTTTGGCACAATGGAAACCACATCTGGTAACACTATCATGTTTGTTTTAATTCTTCCATAAAGTTGCACAAAATTTCCCGAGTATTCAAGGGTCAGAGAATTCCCTAGTATTCCAGGTTTTCTAGATTTTTGACCACCCTAAATTAATTACCTAGTGAGAAATCGAAATGTGAGAATCTATCAAGTCCATGCAAAACTGTTGCTTACTACACAAAATGTAACTGACTAGACTGTTACAAGCAAGCAGATTAGTTGGTAAGGAACTACACCAGTCTGGATATAAACATCTCCGCATATTAGATAATAAAATAACTGCTTCCAAGCATTACAAAGAAAATCGACCAATCTCTAACATTTTGGCGGAATTCATTTAGAGTTTTTTTTACATCACTTTGTGAAACACTTAACCATGGCATGATTACCCAAACAGCATGCATGCTAACAGAATAACAATAAAAATTATAATTGCGGTACAATAATGCAATACAATGCCCCAAAATCCATGTTGGAAAATTATGCTATTACTATGCTTACAAACACCGGTGTAATGTGAACGTAAATTTAACCATAACAAATTTCCCCTGACAAATTTTTTTTATCCAAGAATTTCCTGAATTTTCCCTAACACTTGTCAAGTACCTCAACTTTCCAGGTATCGTAGAAAGTTAGTCATCACACAAAAACACATATCACTGTTGAATAAATATTCGAGGCTTTTTTATTAAAAAAATGTACATCTGTGGGACTACTTTTAGAAGTCAGAGTTGACACGGGAATTATTGAAGAAAACGTTCACAGACCGAATGCCCTTTGCATCAGCTAACCAAAAAAATACTTAATTACTGAATGTAGATAGCAAACAAATCTTAGCAAATTACAGCAGACAATACACTCGGTCATGTGTGTTAATATCAGTCATAAATTCACTTAGGTTTACTCTTATTTTAAACAACGCAGCTCATTTAGCTACAGTACTGCATCCAAATTCGACAAACTTGGAGCAATAAAGCAGCTAGTATAAACGCAGATGATGTCAATTAATAAAGGTCTAATAAGAAATCCGAAAAAGCTAGTTAAATGAAAGCAATATCAGCAAAAATCAACCACCAGAGGCAGCAGCCGTAGCAGATGTAAACAAAAACGATAGAATACATGTAAAATGGCCTATCAGTGATGCTACGACAAAGGAATAGAGACAAAAACGATACTGTGCAATGTTGCATACAATATACGACGAAACTTCAGGAGATGGTACAACTTGAATAGAAGAATACATCTGAATGACAATCACAAGACATTGTACAGGGTGGGCCAATAAAAAACGTGACACTTTACTATAGTCCATATCTTTGCCAAATATTGACCAATTTTCACAATTCTTTCACTGGCACACTCTGCAGACAATCAGAAGTAATGTGATTATTATACATCCCACCACACTGTAAATGCATCTCTACACTACCTTGTGAAATATGAATGAAATGTGCATGTATAACGATAATAACAAACTAATATTTTTGCTAAAATTGAAAGTTGAACCGACATTGCGGTGAATGATCCATATGACATTAGACTGTGTGGGTCTAACACAGCCCAGTGTCATATGGATCATTAACCACAATGTTGGTTTGAAGTGTTTTTTATTTACCTAAATGTTTGTTATTATCTTTATTTTTTTTTACATTTATATTTCACAGGGTAGTGTAAAGACGCATTTATGGTGTGGTGGGATGTATAATATCCACATTATTGCAAGCTGTCCGCAGAGTGTGCCAGTGAAAAAATTTTAAAAATCAGTCAATAATTGGCAAAGATATGCATAAAAGTAAAGTGACACATTTTTGTTGTGGACCACCCTGTATATATGGATGACAATCACAACACAATGTATGTACAGATACTGTGTAACTGTACAAGTAAAGGAACAGGTAAATACACTTGCTACAGCGGTCAGACTTTTAACTGGAAATGCTTAAACACCTCAGAAAAAACTGCAGATACTGTGTGCTAATGATACACCAGTTAACTCAAAACTTAAGAAATCGTTAAAAACATCTAGCCACAAGCCTGGTTCAAGCATACAGCAAGTAAATGGACCCTTTACCAATTTTTTTTCAATTGAGGCGTATGAGCATTTTGTACAATATACAGGTAAATTTCTATCAAACGATAAATTGCCTAAGCAGTTAGAAAGAAAAACTAGGAGGCAACTGGATAATGATGTTTATCTGGAAACGAGATCTTAGGATTGTGTAAATGAATGATAATCTGATGAAAAAACAGTTAATGCAGAAAACTAGTTGAAATTGCATACAACTTATGGGCGGAAAGGTTTAGCTGCATTTTCAAATATCTCAAAAGATTTCCAAGCAACTTCGGAGAAATCGTGAAAATGCACAACCGCAGAACAGTTGGCACTAATGCAAGCTGACGACGATAAAAAAGCCGAAGTTGAATTATATTACATTCAAATGCAGTACATATACAATAAATACAATACACGAATAAAGACAGTGGTGTACATATGAGGTGTAGGGGATGTTACCAGTGGCTTCTATCTCGATACACGGTGGGTGCAGAATGTGCCTAGTGAAAAATAGGGTAAAAGGAGAGTTTCGTTAAGGATTTGTGCAAAATTACTATCCCCTGAAGCTCTGCTTTTAGCTCAAAATGCACCACAGCCATTTGACGACCGGGCTCGGCCCAGATCCAGAAAAAAAGGGAAAGGTAAGGGGGGGAACCTGAGCCCAATTTTGATTGTAGATTTCGAGGATAGAAGACACTGATGTTACAGGCATAAAATGCTATACAAAGAATGAATCAACAATATCACCCAAAGCACAACACTAAACACATGTTAACCAGTAAACAGCCGAGTCAACGACTGCCATACAGTTAATGCTGGTAGTAAACGAACGGCAATCAGTATAAATAGCTGTCATCGATGTTGATGTTGCAGATATAGAGAGACACGTGCGGATGGTGTCCGACATAACAGTGATGTAACTGCACAACAAAACAATGCCAAGGTAAACTATAAACCTATAATCGATCCCTCGACTAATCAACCAATTATTCAATTAATTAATCACTCACTCAACCGGTCAGTCAGGATCGACTGTTCCATGCACGGGTCAAGGTTAACCAAAACGTTAGCTCAGTAAAACATCCCTGATGTAAACTCGGGGCACACTGTTCCAAGCCATATTTGGGTGTGGAAGCTTAATCCTAGAGTTAACGTTAACCTCTGGTTAGCAAATGTGTGACTGCGAGTTAACCTAAACATGAAACGATCGACCTTTAGTCAATTTCTTTGTCAGCCAATTGCAATTATACTGTACACTATATGATAGTGAATAGTAAGTAAAACACACAAGGCTCACAAAGCAAAGAGGACTTACAGTAGCTACAACAGAAGAAGATAATTTTTAAAAAGCACAAACATTAAAAGCACTTCTGAAAATAGTAAAAAAAACAACATGTTGAACGACATGCTCAAATCGTGAAGTAACTAAAATACTTGTCAACGTTTCCCATAAATTAGCAGACTGTCGCGTAGTGCTGACATACAAAAAAGCAAAGACATAACAGTCCTGTGCCAAATCTATATATTTAAAAGAGGGATGCAACGGTTTGGACTGCGACTGGCTGTGACGTCATATAGACGTCGTCACAATGGTGACGCATTATAACATCTTTATAGCTAACGGTAACGCTGAAGTGTAGTACGCTGCATGCAGCGCTGTGTATAGCCCAAATTCCATCATGTCGACTTTGCGACAAAGTCCGCGACAAGTTCCCGCAAAAAGTTGCGGACACGAATCATGAAAGTCGGCGACGTGATTTGTGTAGCGTACTTTCATGATTTGTGTCAGCAACAAGTCTGCGACTTTGTTGGAAACTTGTCCCGGACTTTGTCGCCGACTTTCCCCATGCATTGTAATGAACTAAATTCCATTAGAGCGACTCAAACGGGTTTGTAGCAGACTTGTCACAAACTTTGTCGCAAGCATCTTGACATGTCGAGATGGTTTGTGTCCGCGACTTTCGTGATTTGTGTCGACGACTTTCACCGAAACTTCATGGTTTCATGATCTGTCACTGTTTGTGTCCACGACTTTCCCCACGTTCGGTGACAGTCGGCGTAATGGAATTTGGGCTTATGTAGGCCGAAGGACGAGTTGAGGCTAAAAGGGCCAAAAATGGAGGCCAGCAGGCCGATAATATGGCAAAGATCAAGCAGACAGAGAGCATAGCAACCTGTCCACTTGTACTATTTACTATTGCTACATGTGCTAAATAGAATAACTGCGCTAATTCAGGACATTCAGATCAATTAGACTATACCACTAATGACTAACATATAATTAATAATCATTAATAATAATAATAACTAATAGATTAATAATACTTATTAATGGATGAAAGTAACCCAAAGAGTCAATAAGTAACAAACCTAGAGTACTGTTAGAGATATGTCAGTCAAGCGCTATCAACGGAGCGGACTTGGCGGGTGCACTGTCGGTTAATGGACCAGCGCCATCACCCAGCGCTGGCGTGCCAATGACGACAACGTTATTGTCAGCGAGATCAACGATTTGATGGTCAAACATGACCTGGTCACCAGAACCATGGTCCACAGCCACGTCTTCCATTGATGCGGCAGCCTTCATGCCACTGAAAACATTATAAAGTATTTATCATAACACAAGCATAACTGGTTAGTTAGAGTGAATGAGTGAGTAGAGTTTAATGTCCCATCCGACACAATATAGGTCATTTTGGGTATGGTCTTTCCAGGCAATGCATGTACACCTAATAATGTGTAAAAAACACTAATTTTAACCATTACAGAAAGTTTAGTCTTCATGAAACACAAAACCCAAAAACGACCTAAACCTAAAATTGTAAGAACTGCCAATTCGGAGACAGTCATCAATGTCAAAATGCTGTCTATTGGAAAATGAGAAAGGGGGAGGGGAGGTGATTAGTTAGAAGGTAAAAGTGGTACAGCTCTTTATAGTAAATCCATATCAAGAGCTATGGAGCATCACCTGCCATAATCACCTGCCGTATGGTATCACAGTGCTATCTTCCTCCACCCAACACATTCGTGCCCCATATTAACCTGAGCCAGACAGACCGGTACTAAATCAACCCACCCTGGAAGGATAAAAAGCTTGATATTGATTATATACCTGGATGGTTTACCCGTCCACAGACAGTCACCCACCTAAGCAGTAAACACTTGACAGCAACCCGACTGGAAGTTGTTGTTATTGTTGTAACAGCCCACCAATTCCTCTTTTCTCGTCACACATCGTCAAAGTTTGAGGAAGTAACGCATGACGATGCTGGAGATGATACGAGGAGAGTGAGACATGACACGCCAAGGCATCTCGCAAATAAATAAAAAATGACCAATAAGAACACACAAATACTGAAACTTCAAGCCAATTAACAATATAATAACAGAATATATCCGTAATAACCTAATACTATGCCCCAACCGATCTTCTAAAAAGTTCACATTTGGAAACCAGCCAAGGCTAGGTTGAAACATGTTATTAGCCTAACAGCCAGCTAAAGCAAAAGTAAAGCAGAGCGATTAATTCGAAAAAGTTCACTTCTGCAAATTTGACTAACTTAGAGTAGACCAGCTCTTGAAACATAGGCTGACTACTGAAAGAGTATTAGTAGCAATAAAGACTCGCACAGGGTTGAATGGAGTAAAACAACTTACATTCGCACGTCATCGTCCGGGTATCCGTTGAGAAGCGTGGATGACGGTTCACCTACGTCGACACCATTCCACTTCGACGTGTCCGGTAACAGGCCAACAACTACGTTGTCCGACCTCGATGATGTCTCGGTTGTGTCGACGTCTCGATCTTCATCGACGCTCGAGCTCCGTTCTTCCGGCTTGCCAGGTCCGAAAGCATCCATCTCGGATGGAGGGGAGAGTTCCGATAGCAAGTCATCAGCATTGACGGAAGTCTCATCCGCTTTCATGTCCATCGCGGATGGAGGGCGAAGTAAGTCCTCAACGCACACCTCAGCATTATCCTCGGTAATGGTGGAAGTTGGATCCACCATGATCAAGTCCAATGCAGATTTCTCGACTCGGCCCGACTCCGAAGTATCCACTTCAGTACGCGGCGAGGGATCCAGAGGCTCATCTCCAACACACAGTTCATCTTTGTCATCATCACGTCCATCATCGTATGGCGAAGAATTTATGATCATTGTCTCTTCAGTCCACACCTCGATTGGCACAGGTTTCAGTCCGGTAGATTCACCCTGGCCTCCCAGACTGGCGAGGGACGCTTCTTCTGATGTGGTTAATCGTGGTGATGGGTCCAGTGGTTCATCATTGGCAGCAACCGTGTCTTCGAAGACAGCGGAAATAGTTTCGGATGATTGAGCCACTGCTGTCTCCGAGGGCTGGGCTGTATACAAACCAAGCAATGAAACAATAAATCAGTCAGTCAAGTTTATTCAAAATACGGCAGCATAAGTATGTATGTAAGTAAGTGAGATAACTTGAAATGTGCCACTTGTTAAATAGTCAAAATTTGCAGCATTCTCAGAACTGTAACAAAAAAGTCCTCTGTAGTTATTCTGGAGTAATCATGACTACAACTGCAAAACAGCTTCCTCCAAAGTTGCCGCAAGTTTGCCTGTTGAACAAAGCCGTTTACAATAATCTGCTTATAATAAATAGGCTAATACAATATACATAAGTGAGTGAGTGAGTGAGTAGGGTGTAACGTCTCACACGACACAGTGCAGGTCACAATTACAATACAATACAGACAATGAATTAGGGCATAGTATAAAATTGGGAAATGAGTACCCTAAGTGATAATTACTGAGAGAAAAAAACAAAGCAAAAAAATCGCTCCAAGATCTTGTGGTTTCAGAGATAAAAGCCATGTCACTGAAAAAAATCTGGACAATGAATAGGCAAAAAATACTCCAGAAAGCCAATATCATTAAGCTCAAACTCCACTCGTGTTCAATTTCCGTGGATCTGTTGTACAACAAACCATATAACAAAGCCACAATGGGACAAAAGCCGACAGCAAATCTGCAGCAAGTTGAACAAGTTTTCAAAAAAAATCTGCAGTAGTTTGAAATGTTACACAGCTTGTTGTACAATGAGTCTGCAATAAATCAACAAACTGGAATGCAAGCTAAAGAGAAAATCTTATTAAAAAACAACTTACGCAATTCTGTAGACGTGATTGTTTCTTCCGCTGTCGTACTGTCATGTACCAACGACGCAGTTACATTTTCACTTGACCCCGAGACAGTGACATCATATGACCCTGACGTCGGTCGACCCGCAGTGGTAGCTGATGCAAGCTTATTTCCCATCATCTGCCTCAGCAAAGGAGACCGGAACTGTGATGCGCCGTTAGCATCAGCCGGTTCTTTGTTCAGTCCTTCGATCATTGACCCAACAGGGCTTGACAGCTTCTCAGTTGACTGCACACAAAACAAATTAGGAAGTAGGTTATGACTCTGTTGATTGCACCAAACTGTGACAACCAACACTCAAAATATCGCGCTAACAAGGCCAAAAAGTGCATTTTGGGGCATATTTGACCCCATCGTGACCTTAACCCTTGACCCCAAAATTTAATGCATTCACCTGTGCCTCAAAGTCTGTTAGTGGTAAAAGTTTAGTCAAATTTCGTCAACAAATACGCAAGGTATCTTGCTAACAACGTTTGTTCGCGACTCACACACACATGCACGAACACTCTAATACATGACGCCTCTGGCCACTACATTGGTGGAGACATAAACACACAAATTATCTTAATGGCTAAATGTGGTCCAAAACGGAATTTGTATATCACACAGAAAATCACCGTGAAAGTGACCAAAAACTTTTCCGTGAACAGCCTCTGCCCAGAAATGAAATCCAATAGTAAAATTGCTGCACTACAGTCCCTCAACAAAACGATTACTTTCTGTACCTAACTGCATCGTAATAAACATCAATAAATGAACAAATGCCATGTGTGTAATACGCCACAGAGAAAATATTACGTTGGTTATCATCCTGTAGATACTGGCATATTTTATTAGAGTACAGCTAAGCTACAGGCAATTACAAATAAGAACTATATCATGCTCGATGGTATATTTTATATGAAAAGCTCGATTGGCTCAAACCTTTGACAGACTGGCTTCGTCGGTCTTGACGCGTTTCATAATCATGTCAAGCTTCTACACATGCAGCAATGTAACTGGTATAATAACCATCACAAGCCTGGCTGCTACACGGCAGATCTACTCTGTACTTAGCTTGGTGGTGTAACTGTAGTGTTCGACTTACAATCAAGAGGTCGTGGGTTTGAGCGGGTCACTATCGAGTGGTTAGTACTCGGATGGGTGACTGTTGTCGAACAGATGAACCATCTGGATTTATAACCAACATCAAGGCCAACTCAGCCTTCTCTAGAATAGGTAAATCGAGTACCAGTCTGTCTGGCTGAGGTTAAGGTGGGGCACGTTCACTGGTGTCTGTGTGATCCCATACGGCAAAGAACAACCCACAGCTCTGTGACGAGTTTCCTATAAAAATCTATACGCCATCTTTAGCTTTTCACCTTTTACCCAGCCAATCTATGCGGCTTAAGAATATCTGTAATCAATAGCACAGGCCATCGCAGTATCACTGTTTCAGTAATTTTTGTGCCAGATAAACATTTCAGAAACAGAACACACATTAATAATATTAATGACATAGCACAGCATGACAAAAGCAAAATTAAAAACGTCCCTGAAAGTGTATAAAAATCAATGAAATGACTAAACTAGATATTATGATTACTAATACTCTGCATCACATAAACAGACCATAAACAAAAAAGTAAGTAAACGCTTAAGCTGGCAAAGTAACAGTTATACGACACAGATGAGTAGAAACCTTCTTCCTTTCCAGTCTTTCCTGTTCCTCTCTCTGCACTCTCTCCACTCGTTCTTTCTCCTTCCGTTCTGCTTCCTCTTGAGCCTGCAGTTCCTGAGCCTCTTTCTAATGACAACAAAAGGTGAAAAAAATTCTCTGAGTGGGGTGGTTCAAATCCATTTGTCATGGACTTTGTTGCAACCAGGGGCCAAATATTCAAAACTTCTTAGGAAGATCTTTGGAAGACTTCTTTTCCAAAGAAAGTATGCGGATTTTTGAAACTTCCTTGGAAACTTCTTAGGAAGAATTTAGGCAAATATATAGGAAAGACTAACCTTGTCCTACACGGAGAAAGATGTGCAATAAAATAAAATTTGCAAAAAAGTATACAATGTTGACACTTAGCTTAGACGTCATACGTGATGTCATAGGTTATTTGCGTAATGTTACAGCAAAATCAACAACGAGTAAGTAAAGCAAATTGACGTTTGGTCAACATAAAAAATGAAGCGATGTGTAAAATGCGTTTCCCCACATGGACGTGCTAAGATAAGAAGTTTACCAAAGAAGTTTTCATAAAAAGTTTTGATTACGTCACATGATCAGTACAAGCACATCTGACTGGTTAACTAGTTTAGAAAGATAAGAAAAGAAGTTCTTTGAAAACGCAAAGAAAGCTGTCAAAAATTCGGATAAGAAAACTTTTGGAATTCCTAAATTATCTGACATAGAAAGATCTTTGGAAAATGTCTTAGGAAAGTTTCGAAAATTTGGCCCCAGGTCGATATGGTTGTGACATGACTCATGACATGTCTGCAGCAAACCAGTCTGTATCGCTCTGAAATTTGAGAATAAGCACGACAAAACAATTGGCACATCGTGGACTTGACATGGGGAAAACCGATAAAGTCTTGGACTTCCCCATGTCTTGCGATGAAGAAGGTAGCCTTTTGACTTACCACCGACCCTCTCCATTTTCCCTGACTTCTCATGACTTTCCCTGAATTCTGATAATTTCCTGACTTTCTCTGACCGCGGGAACCACATTTTTCATTTGACCCGTGCAGAATGACACATGCTGTCTCGACTATTTACTGCCACCAAACCCAGACTCTGCAGTTCAACTTAGAAAATACTACAACAAACACAAAGAGATTTCGAACTCTTTTATTCCATAGTCCATTAAAAATTTCCAGCAGGCCTGGTATTTTATAACTTTTAATAAGTTAGTCGTATTACGTCGTATCATGCTTGTGATATTTTAATGTAATGTACCGTATACCTAATCCAGCAATTGGCTGCAATAACAATAAACGTGTTTATGTTTATTTCAACCAATACAACAGTAAATGCTCAGTATCCTACCTCTCGTCGTTCAGCCTCCAGTCTCTCTTCCTCCTCTCTGCGCTTACGTTCCTGTTCCTCGACCGCTCGCTGGTAACGTTCCTCTTCCATACGTCGAGCTTCCTCAGCCTGTCGGAGTTCCTCTTCTTCCCTTCTCTTCTGTTCCAGTTCTTCTTGAAGTCTCTGTTCCTCTTCTTGTCTCCTGATTCCAAAATTTGCACAAATGCAGACGATGTGAATCTTAATATTGTAGATACACCAGTACTATAATCCAGGGGCTACAGTTTTGGTAAAAAAATTCAAAACTCTTCAATGACTTAACCATCTTTTACAGACGAATTCCCACAAAATTTTACCAAGCTAAGTTCGACATTTCTGGCATCATACAGAAAAAATTTCACACCGCAATCACAATGACTTTGAACAACTGAAATCCAAGCACTTTCAACCTGCTCCGCATAATGCACTGTACTGCTATGTGTACTTTAGCAAGTGATGTAGTCCTCGAGAACAAGGCAATCTGAGGCCAAAAAAAATCTCGGTTTCGTCAGACAAGTCTTCGTCTTGATCTTTGTCCTGAAGCAAATCTTAGTGTTGGTACTGGACTTGACAAGACTTCTTACAGCACTGACTGTAGCCTAGAGAAGCTGGTAGGTAAGGTAAAGGTGGTCCCGTGGTTAACAGCACTCTCAACAGAGACGCAGTGTTCATCTCCATCTCAAAGCCCTGAGCCGGCAGTGAGTGCAAACACAACTCAATTACATGGGCGATAGGCCAGACCTGTCTTATATACTGCCGTTACCAAATTATACTGCTTGGTGACAGGGACACACGTATGTGAACAACTTGCCCAGGGTTGTTAGGGTTGGCAGTGGCATGGGCAAGAGTTTAACCAAAGATCTCGTTATCACTAGTGCAACATGCTACCATTAATAGGGCCCACAGTTTTCCGCAGGCCGTGAAATTTCAAGCCAAGATGCGGAATTTTGATATTCCTGCGGAAATTTGCAGAGGTTGAAAATTCAGCGGCAATTAGTATGACTTTTGACTTGATGACGTATTTTTATCACGAAAAAATCAAACTGAGCTGCCAAAAGCTAATGGCCCTACTAATAGCTATCGCAATATGGCACAATCGTAAACAAACGCAATTCAACTTGACAAAATGCACTTATGCCAACTGCCTCTTCAGGAACTACAGTTTTTGAACAAGACAGAGCTCAAGTTTACTTACAAATGGAAGGCCACGGTTAATCTGGATGGCTTTGCCATGGTAGGCTGCGGAATTTAGCAAACTGACCTATAGAATTTGGCAAAATTTTCCACTAAAACTGTGGGCCCTAATCATTAGATTGCCTTCATATAGACATGAGTATATTCCGGCACTGTCCAAGTACCCCATATACGAGTTCTGGCAAACACAAGTTTGCGTGTACTTCAATGGTGGCCGTTCACATACATAAGAGTATGTGTTACCTGTAAATTTTATTCGTACAAGCAGTTTCTGTGCAGGTTGTGTTTTTTGTCCAACCCGTGCAAAGTAAACTACTCGTAAATAGCAATAATATAATTTGTAAAAGCCGTGGCATATATTTGATGTCAGAACTGACGTCATTGTAAAACTGTTCATCATTAGAGGTGTGTGGTTAGTAGAAATATCAACTATGAAGTGGAACAATGTTGTTTTAATGGCGAAACATTTCCACGATTCGACTTCACTGCAAATTTTCAATACGTCCGACAGGCGTTGAGTTATGTGCTTGTACAAGTGACCGTGAACATTCCACTCGTACGAGTGAAGCTTCTACAAGCCGCAAACTGAAACACGGACTTGTACTCGTGTCTATGTGATGACAGCCTCAGACAACAAAGTCACACAGAAAAGCTGGTAGACAGCGATAACATCAAACCTTCGTTCCTCCGCTCTAGCTTGTTCCTCGGCTGATTCTCTCTCTGCCTTCTCTCGAGCGAGACGTCGATTCTCCGCAAGCTTGGCCTTGTAGTCGTCTTCCTCGGCCGATCTCTTAGCAGCAGCCTCTTGGTCAGCCTTCGCAGCACTCACTATATGAGTCTTCTCCGATGAGGTCTTGTGAACGACTTCAGTCTAAACATATGCAGCGATACTCATGCAGTAAATATGAAAACTTTCACCTTGCTGGTTTTGTGAATGGCTTCATTCTAAATACACAGTGATCATATGAAGTTTTAAAGTTTGTTTTTCCGGATATTCAACAAATACCGATTTTCCCACTAATGTCGACCCTGGTCTCAACTGAAATCACATCACATCTGAGGGTTTAAAAACAAATTAAAAGTCTAACATGGTCAGCTTTTGGGTTCCACTGAGCTTTTCCATAGTCATTAGTGATAAATACTGTCAATTTAGCGGAGAATAGTAAATAATTGCTACTACGCTACTGAATATTAGTGTTGCGAAAAAATGTGAAGATAACAATAAACAGTTTTCTCTCACTGGATTCCCCCCCACATTATTCTGACATCTACACTGTCTCAAAAAAAACCGGACCCCTATTACGTTTTGAAATAATTCAAACAAACTGTGCCTAATAATAATAATGATTAGCTGAGAAAATCGTCAAAAGGTACTCAATATTGTAGTGTGTTACGGGCTTACGATATTTCATAAAATGGGGTACCAGCTTAGGTTAGCTTGATGGAGGTCTGGTCTGGCCTATGGCAGACCGTTGTCGATGACGCAATCGACGAATGGAGAAGACGTCTCCGGGCCTGTTTTTGAGTAAAGGGACAGCACTTTGAACATCTGCTGTAACTTCTGACTATGATGTTGCTAATCAACAGTTCGTTCAACTTCAAACGTTGGCGTTATAACATTTAATGATTTCGTAACTGACGTTGTTGGTTCGTTGGAGTACTGCAGTGCAGTTGCCTCTACTGTTGGTGCCACAGGAAAACCTCAGCTGGTACTCTGTTCATAAAATTTCTCGCAAAGTAACACATGCTCTTAAGTGCTGATTCTCTAACGATTATTTTTGTCAAAATCTATTGCTATTGAACCAGGACTGTTGGAGTTATTGCAAAAGGTAGCAGGGGTCCGGTTTTTTTGAGACACAGTGTATTAAAACATGGCCATATACAAACTGGGGTCACTTTTTTGCAGCACACTGACATTTGTATAAATCCACTTCTGAAAACTATCAGTAACACACAAATAACTCAGCAATTCAAACCCATTAAAGTACATCACCAGAACCAAGAAAGAATTGAACTGTGACTCCTAATCTTACCATTTTTACCTTTTGTTCATCAGCCAAATTTTTCCAAATTTACCACTGGAATGGCCGATTCCTAGAAGTAAACTTTTGAAAACTGTTGGAGGTGATATCTTACAGGCTGAATGCCTTCCTTGTTGTTGACCAACTAGAAACATAAAATGGAATATTGATATTGGTAACATGTAATGCTTACAACTGACTTACATTCTGTATCCGACATATCACCCAGGTCGTCGTCACTCTGCAACATGCATTGCAATATATGTAGCTTCTAGTTTAAAATATTAAAAACCTTTTCAGAATCAATAAAACAAACCAGACCGTTCATGTTGGAAAAATTTAATCATAATCTATACATCTTTAAATTTAGTAATCATATTTAGTTACCCATGACGATTATATGAAAGATACTTGAGTGACTCATTAAAAACCTATGACTTCCCATTTGTCATCTAAAATCAATGGCATTCTAACTAAAACTTCTACAGTTCTCTAACAGACAAATAAAAAAGCACATAAAGGTTGTCTGTCTATAGCTCCCAATAGTAACCTGTCTCAGAGCTACGGAGCATCACCTGCCATAAGTGGCTTCTATCCCCCAAATCTGGAATTGAAATCGGGTGCAACTTCCCCCAGTTTTGGGCTTAGGTTCCCCCCCCAATTTTTGACTCAACTTTTTCAATCCATTTTGAGCTTATACCTTTCCCTATAGGAAGCAAGTTAATTTTGTTAAAGGTGTAGACTGAAAAATAGGGGGAAGTAAAAAAATAGGAGGGGAGTTTTGTTAAGGGTATAGACTGCCCAGTGAAAAATAGAGGAAAGTTATGTTAAAAGTGTAGATTAAAAAATAGGGGAAAAGTAAAAAAATAGGGAGAGGGAAGTTTGGTTAAAGGTATAAGCTGAAAAATAGAAAAGTGAAAAATAGAGGGAGTTTTGATCTACGACCTTAACAAGACTTCCCCCGCTGCACCTACCAAGTACAGGGATAGAAGCCACTGCCTGCCATAAGGGATCACACAGCGTTACCTACCACCCAACACTAGTAAATATGCCCTGCCTTAACCCTGGCCAAACAAACTGGTACTTGATTTACCCACCCGAAATGCCCAGAGGGATGGAAAACTGAGTAGTTGGTTATACGAATGACATGGTTTACCTGTCAACCATCTAAGTAGCAAGCACTTGACAGCGACCTGACCAGGGATCAAACTCACAACCTAACAATCGTAAGTCTAAGCCACCATAACTATAACACAACATATTAAATAATGACGATGCAAGTCTAACAATTAATTAATGTATCTCTGACAAGCAAGCAAGAAATTCACTTACAGCTATATCAGACTCTGCAGTGTCATGTGTCACTTGGCTTGTATTAATGTTGCCCATATTCAGTTTACAGCCGGTAACAATACTAACCTACACAAACAACATTAGTATGCAGAAATTATACTGGAGTAGGCCTAAAAAGCAATAACAAACAAATAAGTAAGTAAATAAGAAAGCTTAAGAGATGCAATTTAACAGTTAACCACAATGCACCAGCGCCATAATCTCAACACCCGAACAACAATGTCTTTAGCAATACAATACAATGCTGAATTTGCACTTAAAAACTAACAGACAGACTGTCAGTTTAATCTGCTTAATCTTAAACTGTTCAAACAATTATGAAATTCTGATATTTGCAACAGTCAAAGTTTTCATGTGCATTAATGTGTCTCCCAACGTACCTGAATGATAACACAGTTAATCTGAACTCTTTTGAACGTTTACTTAAATAATTTGTGTTTCACATGTACCGATAATGCATTCAGTGCATTAGAGATTTCTTTGAAATGATAGTGCACTATATAAATGTTCACTTATTATTACTATTATTACTAAGTCACTTGCTGGAGTGGAAAAAGAATGTGTTAAATGAACTCAAACATTTCAGACGAGCCTAGTTTAATGAACACATTCCATAGACGTCAGATTTCGCCACATGTCGACACTGTGAGAAGAAGATTTCGCACAGACAGCTAGATCCATTGCATATATTGTGGCTAAATGGTACATCACAGAGAGTCAGCAATGGTACCATTGGATAGAGCTTATCCCCGCTGCAGTACTCTGAGCCGACGAGGATTAAACCCAATTAAGCTAGCACATACAACCCAAATCAGCCGGATGGCTGGCACAATTGACAGCCAATGCCTTTCACTGACACTGACTGGTCATTGTGCCAGCAGTCCTGGTAAAACCCGGTGACAGAGCCAACTGTTATGCAGAATTCCCTCCCCATGACCATAATGATCGCCACTACTCATTTTGCCTACCCATGAAGAATGGTCAGGTTGAGTTGGCCAGGGGTGGCATGGTCGAATACGAAGACAGTATGCCAGTACCAATGAATGGTCACTCACCTGTAAGCCTACTACAAAATTCTATCTGTGGTTGGGGTCACTGACATTCCAGCGCCCCGAATGACTTGAGTTTCAGTCTTATGAGAATTACTCATGGCGTAAATATGGCATTCTGCCAAGACCGACGTCGGCCTCGTAACTAGTAAATCTGCACTAGTAAGCAAAGGACACACCTCTAGTATATTCTATATGAAATATGACCTTAATTAATTATATAGTTAATAATTATTTTCGATTTCCCCATTCATTCCGGCCACCTTGACTGCATAGCAGCCACACCTTCTCACTTGCTGAAAATGCAATAAGTTCAATAGCCAAATTAATAATCAAAGGTTAACCACGCAAATCAAATCAATGTCAATAAGGCAATATAATCATCCAAATGTAATGCGTAACTATGTAAACAAAATATTTGACGTTTGTTTACACAACCGAAAATCTGACACAAATTCTATTTTTAGATACATTCCATGCGGATCCAGAATTGCCTCGGTTAGTAAGTAAAAAAGCTGTACCAAATAGACGTAGAGATCAGCTGATCGGCGCTTTACTTTACGACGTTAAGGTCTCTGTGAGATAGACCCCAACTCATTTCGTAAATCATAGATTTATCATCACGGACAGACGGGCAGATGAACGAGCAACTTAGTGTAACAATAGGTCTAACCACTTCCACCACATCAGTTGTCTTGCAGTGTAAGCTGGTGTGTGGCTGAGGGCTAAGAAAACGTAGATCAGCGTATTTATGGGTCGGAAAGAACTTGGCATGCGTTCAATCGCGTTGTTACACAGCTCAGGTCTATGGTCTCATGAGCTCAGTTCATATTTACGCAGTAATTTGAGAAAAGCTCATAAGACGCGTGACAGTCTTAACAATTCCGGTTCGCAGTTATACTTGGTCTATTCCATCAATTTCGTCGCAATTCACCCTTGAAACGTGCATCACAGCCGAAGAAACACTAAAACCCTCTATTTTCGGGGGTTCAAGGTCATTCAAGGTCATCGGTATTGACACTATTAAAAAGCTTTAATTGTCACTGCTGCTAGTTATGATAAGCAGCATATCTCTGCCTATCTGTAACTGTTCTCACGCTAGATGAGCCAATAATGGTAAAATAACTACTTTTTAAGCGGGTACCTCTCTTTGATGCTCGCTGCACAGGCTTCGATCTTGAACCTATGGGGTTCGGACCTTAGACTGCTAAAATCTACGATTAATGCTGAAAATTTCATACTGCAGGTTGACTTGGTCCATCTAGTCACGTCGCAATTCAGTCGTAAAATGTGCGCTGCAGCCAAAAATTGAAACAAAATTACTAAAAATCCCTATTTTGGGGAGTCAAGTTCGTTCAAGGTCATCGATGTTGACAAATCTAAAAAGCCTGTTACCAGTGCTTGTTATGATAATCAGCATGTCTGTACCTATCTGCGACCGTTTTTACACCAGACGAGCTAATAGCGGCAAACTAACGTTTTTAAAAGGGGTACCCCTCTTTGACTCCGTGGTTCAAGGGGGACCTCTTTACCCAGGGGCACGAAATTTTAACACGAAAAACAAGAATCCTTGCCCGACAGTGAAGACAGACAGACGGACGAACAGGCGGATGGACACCTCGACGATGGCTAAGACGCTCGAAGCATTCTGCTGTCGCGCGTAAAAAGGCGTCAACAGCCTCACGTAGGCTAAACCACATAATGTAGCCTATTGTTTTGGGCGGAAGATAACCTAATAACATGTAGACAGTGGCAAGACAGTATAGGCCTACCGCATTAACGAAAGCTTGTTGTATAGTCGGCGACTTGGCGAGAAACAGCAAAATACCTCATCACGTCGTACGTTAAGTCCGTGCAACAATAATGTCTCGTTATCGTGCCTATCAGAAACGCCTATCCCTGTCTGACCACAAGAAAACGAATCCCCTTCAGTTTTTGACGCGCTACACCTATGCTGTGGAGCGTCTATGGCACGAAGCGTCGTCTGTCCATCTGTTCTGTCTGTCTGTCTGTCTGTTCGTAAAACGGATGTATTGTGGCAGGCTAAACGGTGCGAGATAGGGACATATAATTTGCTGTTGATGATAGAAAATCGCATACTGGTTTTTAAATTTTTTAGATGACCTTGAAAGGTCATATCGCACTATAGTATGCTAATCGCGCGGTATTGCGGATAAACGGTAAATCGTAAAGGATCAGCGATGGTACATCGGATAGGGCGCTGACGACTTTCTATAGGTTGTGAATAGGAAGTAACCATGTTTTCATCTGCAGCGGTTTGGCCGCAATTTCTAATAAAAAGTTTCAAATTATAACTGGCCATATATTTCGGTAACGGTGGAAGATAGGGCCGAGGTTAGTAGTAGGCTTAGTCACTAATAGAAAGTGGCATACGCTCTTTCAGGTAAGATAGAAATCATCGACCTTGGATGATCTTAAAGGTCCGTACTGCAACAAAAGCTGTTAGGATCTAGCGCGTCGTCCCTAGCGACAGCTGGGTTTTTTGTTCTTTTTTCTTTTTATCCACATTTCTTCTTTTTGCTCTTGTCAGTCTACCTTCCAGTAAATTTCCCCTTTTAGGCTAGTTTTTTTTTCTTAATGCGATAGACTTCCGAGGAGCGACAGTGGACCTATGGCAGCTAACAGCGCGTGTATTTTGCAAGACAAAATACTCGGCAGCATAGTGCTGAGTCACCTGAGTGCTACAGTGCCGCAGATCGACTAACTTTTGCTCTACTGGCAGGAACCATAGATGTTAAAAACATTGGTTTGCAAATTTTAAAACATTTAAAGCATATTTTTTGAACTTTAAAAAATATAAAATCATAAACAAAAAAACATTAAACTGCAGATGTTTCCAATCGCTACTTTTTTCGCCATTATACACGCAAAAAATATCTAACTCAGACAATTAAAAACAAAAACCTACCATTTGTAAAGACTAAAAC
>Ga0209367_1002954_pt1 | contig 22811 bp, 9 predicted proteins | sample WorMetLIZISLAND2_FD_187412 | JGI IMG/M metagenome (GOLD analysis project Ga0209367, IMG submission 187412) | Marine gutless worms symbiont microbial communities from Max Planck institute for Marine Microbiology, Germany - Olavius geniculatus... ... | reverse complement strand
CACTCCATATGACTCTAGCACAGCCCAGGTCACCGTCTGATCTATGCTGTCAAATGCCTTCTTGAAGTCGACGAAGCAGTTGAAGATCTTTTTACCCTTTCGTCGTGCTTTCTCTGCTATCAGTCTTTTAATTAATTTTTATTAACTTTTAATTGCTAACTCTAAAACGAGAAGCTGTAAAAACTCAAATTTGTGCAATGAACGTTCTCCAAAAGAGGAGTAATGTTCAGCGCTCAGTTCAAAACGTAAAACAAATGACAGGGTTAATATTAGGCCTACGTACACTTAGGCTTAGGATGCAGTGTATGAGTGTATGCCTATAGCCAACGGCGGTACAATTTGTCGCCATTGGGCGAATATATTTTCTAGTCATAACTACAGCCGAGTGAGTACACGTTGTTGGTCTAATCGCTGTAGACGAGCGGCTGAAGTAAAGTGCTGTGTAAACGATAGACCCGTATAGACAGAAGGACACTGAGCGACTAGTTGCACTGCGTCCCGTGTGTTTGTGTATGTGTACACACGACAAACCTACGGACATATACGGTCACACTCCAGACCGTCAGTTGTCAAGAAGCTCTCCACGAAATATGATGACGGATAGCAACAGACTTTAGCACTTCGATGAGTCACGAGCATACACAAAGCACGTGACGATAATGATCACGGCTTGTACGGTAGCAACAAGCTGTTGTATAAGCGATGTGCCAAGTCAATGGGAAGGCCGAAATTTCGACCCAAACAGCTTTCACATTTTTCAACCGATCTTAATGAAACTTGAAACCTAGAAATATATCCAGGATACGACCCCACATACAAAAGTTGGTTAATGTAAAACGACGGGAAGGGGGTCTGCGTAGGGAGGGCATTTTCCGTTACTTTTTGTGTTCTATCCTTTTTTTGTATTCTTGCTCACGCCGACAGGTCACACCAGAAGACCGATCACGACCATTTATGGCTCAAAACGCGTGTTTCCGCGTAAGGTATGCTCTTCTGGGGGTCTCGATAATAAAAAATAATGTTTGGGGGTCAAAACTCCCCAAAACATGCTTTTTAAGGGCCTAAATAGGCATTTTAAGCCAAATTTGCGAAATTTTCGAATCGCTATATCTCGAAAAGTACGCACTCGATCAACAAGAAATTTGAAGGGAAATTTCAGTGCACGAATAAACTTCGTGGGCGGTCCAGCATTACAAATAATTATATAATTCAAGATGGCGGCAGCCGCCATCTTGGATTTTTGCACAAACATGAATAACTCAGCTGCCGATTGACGTAGATGAATGAAATTTTGCAGTGATGTAGACGGCTGCCACCTGAAATAGACCGTTTGACCAAAATGGACAAAAATAATAAATTCAAGATGGCGGCGGCCGCCATCTTGAATTTCATTTATTGCTCATAACTCGTTTAATATTGCACATATTTGCACGAAATTTGGCAAGTGTATTACGTTGGAGGTCCTACATGCAGGTATGCCAAAATATTATACGAAAATAAAATCCAAGATGGCGGCGGCCGTTATCTTGGATTTTTGCACAAACAGCAATAACTTAGCCGCCGATTGACGTAAATGAATGAAATTTTGTAGTAATGTAGACGGCTGCCACCGGAAATAGAACATTTGACCAAAATGAACAAAAATAATAAATTCAAGATGGCGGCGGCGCCATTTTGAATTTCATTTATTGCTCATAACTCGTTTATTATTGCACATAATTGCATTTATATATGGCTACTGAGAACAGATTAAATGTCTAAGCTAATGCATAATGTTCGTGCTTATACTTTTTGATTTTTGCAGTTTTACATCAGCGCTTATACAACATTTAATGAATTGCTTGCAGTTTTTTTATATATAATATGATGATAATAATGGATGATTTGTACAGAAAAACTGGCAACCAAGCTGGCAGTTTAATCTAGCACAAAAACTAAAATAACTGTAACTCTTAAATAAAAAAATCGAAAAACAAATGGCTATGAAACAGATAAAAGTCTGTGGTTGTAAAAACTAAAAAAGGAAATAACAAAAACTAAAAATACGGTAGGTTTAGATGTAATGTTAATGCATGACGTAGGCCTACAACTGGGTAACTTATAAAAGAAAACAACCAAATCTGATAATTTTATAACTCTACAAATTCCAACAGCCTGTACTAACGGCAACAAGAAACAAATAATTTCTGACCTCGGTTATATTATGCAGTGCAAATAAAAAATTATCGCATAAGTGTACATGTGAACTTTACAAGTACCGAATTCTCTGCACAAAGTACATCACTAAGTTTTGAAACTTATAGTAAATATTGATCGGCTTTTTGATTGTTTTTATTGCACACTAAACAGTGTTTTGCAGTAAAGTGATTGATCGTTAAAGATTCCATTTAAAAATTTAAAAAACATGTTAGTAAACTATTACGAATAAATTCAAAAGCTAGAGTAACTGTACTATTTCAGAAGGTAGTACATAGCGAAGCGTTTAATGATAGTTCAATTGTAACTTTTGACTAACTACCGGATGTGTCAGCAGAAAAAAAATTAAAATCGGTCAATTGTGGTACATTTGCAGTAAGTCGAAGCTTACGCCTGGGTGTGAGTCATACAGACGAGTAAACTATAGCAATATTTTGTCATTTTATAATGGCGTGTACAGAGCGAACGAAATGAACTAAAACGAGATGAACTGGATTGCTAGTGCTTTCGCTTTTTACAGTCCGTACCACGCAACTAAACTAAACTAAACTAAAATTTTAGTTTAGTTCAGTCCTATCGCTTTGTACACGCCCTAATTCTTTCTGAGACTTTGGCGCTTTATAAATCATTTACTTACTTACTTAATTACTTAGGAGTACTGTTGAGAGTGGTCAGACTCATATCAAATCTCGAAAAAATAGCATCCAAAGCCAACAGTTTCGACCAACAGTTTTGGACTTACGGGGGGCTTAGCTGCTCAAAAATTTCGCTAAAATCGCGAGCGCGATTTCTGACAAACCTTTCTTGCAGACAAAAATGTTTAGAATATTTTTAAAACTGCAAAAATTAACAATTTTTAATAAAAGTTTAATCGTGAGAACTAAGATTAAAGTCACGTCAATAAAAACATTATAAAGTAGATAAGCAGATAGAGTGACATCACGAAATCATCTCAATCATCTGTTTTTTCCAGAAAAGTCAACATTCCAGTTTGTGCACAAAACTAGTTTTAAACGCTTAATAACTGTGTCGCGGTCCATTTGTAAGAGTTTTCTGGTATAGCTCAATAACTGAAAAATGTGCTAAACAATGCAACACATTTTCCCGCTATTACTGCTGCCAGCTTTAAATCAAAATTAATTGTAAATTTTAGTGAAGTGAACTGCTTAAATATATTATAATTGTTACCATCTCTAATGATTGTAATTAATCCTTATTAGTTATTTAAAAGTCATTTGTACTATGGTCTTTGCTTCTTTACCAAATCCTTTTCTGACTGTTTCTGAACTGCACTCAAACTAACTTCTTTCTGGTGAACCGAGCAGTAGTTTGTATTATTTCAGGCCACTTTGGACATTTCCGACTGACTGAATGATTGACTGATTACCTTGCTCATGACGCGGTCGGCTCCGGTGCCCTCTTCGTCCTTGAAAATGATGTCGGGGTTACGGTTGACAACGAGGTCTCTGAAGCCGTCGCCGTTGCGTGTGATTCGGCCCTCGGGCAGGCCGCTGGCGCCCAGGGTATGCTCGGGTACGTTGGGCGCGTGCTGCTTGAAGACGAGCGGCGTCATGCGTCGAGGACCACGACGCTGGCCTGCACCGCGACCTGGTCCACACGACATCACACCGTCACCGAAGAGCAGTGATAGCAACGTCACCAGTACTGTCAGCGTCCCCGCCTGCATCTTGAGTGACGGGCGAATCAATCAACCACCAAGACGCGAACCACAGTTCTTCAGACGATTTCTTTCATATATCTAGCGGTGAGATTGATTTTTTCCAAAAGTATAAGTTCAAGCTATTGTCCGCAACTCTCGGTTTCGTTCTTTGGATACAACGGTATTCCATAAAAAGTAAGTATGAAGCACGTCCGATAATCAGCAACGGCGTGGCGGACAAGAACACCCAAGTCACATTGCAATATTAACGTTGGCGACGTTAGTCGGACATTCTGATGAAGGGCGTTCCGGATCCACTGTGTACGCAGTGTGCCTATAGTTTTTACCGCTTGAGTGATCCGGTAATCGTATTATGTCTTGTTATGACGCTCACTCTGCACGTATCGGAATAAATCGCTTGTCGCCAGCACCGAGTCCTCAAGTCCAAACTCCACTATTTCGATTTGTCGTGAACTGCTGATTAGACGACAAGTCGTACAACGAGATCCACAAGATATTGAGAAGATTTGGACTTGTTGCACGACATGGTGTAGACGTGATGTAGGTCTCTCTGCAAGCGAGGTCTTACTTTTTTCTTTTAGAGCACGTCACGTTGTGCAACAAATGCAACACGTCCACAACCCATCGAAGTGAGACTTGGCGAAGTTTGGGTTACAGACCTAGTTTCTATCCAACACAACGCATGCAACGTACGCAACAGATGCAACGCAACGGACACAACGAAGTTGACCGGACGCAACGCAAGAATAGACACCGCTTCTATCTTTGCGTTGTGTCCGTTGCGTCCCTGCGTCAGTTGCGTCGAAAATTACGCACTGGCCTTGCGTTGGTGCGTTGCGTTGGATGGAAACGCGGCTTCAAGCACGCAGAGACGCACTGCAGAAACGGTACTATTCGTCGTTTCTCTTGCGAAACTTCCTCACCGAACACTATGACACAGTGACAGTCAAATGACGGCGCCGTCGTTGTCTATCTAGTGACGTGTACAAAGGGACAGAAATGAACTGAACCGAACTGACCGCGCTTTATATGCACTTCGCGAAATTGACTAAAATAGAGTGAACTTAATTGTTAGTTTGTTCAACTAGCGCAGTCTGCAGTGCAACGCAACTGAACTGGCATTTCACTTCAGCTCGGTACAGTTCTTTTCTGTCCTTCTGCAGTACGTCTTTGTTGCATAATTTAGGATTCAAACACGTAGACACACTGCAAATTAAGCTGCTTGTCGTTTCTCTTCTGCACCCAACTGTTCTACCTATTGAGACACCGAATATGTTGACTGCGTCGTGTGTCGTTGTCTGCGTCTGAAGCTGTTCTGTCGACGTCGTAGTCGTTAGTCGTCAACCGTGGCATCAGAGCAGCGGCGACAGATCCAACTGACGCGATTGCAAGTCTCACCGCACCGCAGCGTCGTCGTCGTCTTGCCCGTTCCCCAGACAAAGTCCCCCGGACAAAATCCCCGCGGACCAAATTGCCTAAAAGAGAATCCCGTGAACAAACCCCGACACAGGCAAAATCTCATCAAACAAAATTTCTTTCGAAAATTATCCCACGACAAAAATCCTTCTTGAACAATATCTCCCCGAAAAGAATTATGCCGGTTTACTACAGGGCTAAATCCTCCCAGACAAAATGTGATACGAACTTTTACGCGGTTTTATGTTTAGGTGCTGTTTTGTTCTCTTTATTTTTATACCTTAACTTGGTAAAATTTTACTTACGTAGAAAAAAATACAAAAATGTATAACTATTTGGTTGCACTAATCTTTCATAGCAGAAAAATATTGTCCTAGGCAGCGGCTGCAAAAGTTCTGAAAATAGGAGATAGAGTCGCACTAAAAGAAAGGTTCTGGAGAGGGGCTTGTTTTTTTGCTTTTTCTCTAGTTGTAAGGATTCAAGAAAATTTTTGAAAAATATTGTTGCAAATCCGTTCAATTTGGTCATTTTGAGGTAAAATTATCAATTTTTGAAATTGAGAGATCAATTTGATGCCATCATGTCATCGAAAGTGGCGCTGAAATTCGATGCCCAGAGGATTTTTATTTCGTTCCTCGTCTCGCTGGTTAGGCGACGAACGACGCGATTGGTGCTCGATTGCCTGTGCACCACCTACTAGCAGCTAGCGCGACGCACACGAGCATCACTGCGCCATATCTCTACAGCTCACTCCATTGACCACCACGCGGGGCGATCAGATAGATCTGCGCTGAAATCTTGACCGCGCAAAATCGATGCGTTTTATTGGCAACCGTCTAGGTCAAGTGATGGATCTATTGGACTCTGTGACCAGAGACAGGGCCGTTAAACAGTGTCCAATTGCACAGATTTTTAAGAATAGAAGCAGACACCGGTTCAATTGTCTTGCCAGCTGGTACTGAAATAAAATAAAAACATCTTGTGTGTGTTGCAGCTAATAGCTGGAATGCTAGATTAACACAAAATACTTGTTGAAAATAAGAAAAACGTATGTACATCTAAGCCTACCAACAATTGTACAAGCAATACGGCAAAAACGATTTCGCGTAACGAATTAATTTTACTTCTTTTCATTATGTCGCATGGCGTTAAAATTATTCAAAGAGTGGCAGTCGGAAAAATGATGGACTGCTTTTTTTAACTTGCCTGTTTACTACTAGACCTACGTAGGCTACTGTTGACCATCAGCTCTGTAGCATTATTGTCACGTCAAAAAAGATCTGTTATTAGTAGGGCCTAGATAGATCGACACAATGTGTAAAGATGCTGAATAGGTATACTGAATGACATAGTCATGACTGTGGCAAAATCGCAACGAAAATATTGTACTAATGCGAAGAGATGACAGAAGAGACTGAGGGTCATGCTTTCTGAAGACTGTAACACGGTTAGCTGTCGTGAAATAAGTGCTGTATTGGTAATGGCAAGAAAGAAAAGACAAACGAGTAGCTAATCTAGTCCAGTATTTAGCATATTAGATTAAAGCTGATTCAAAAATTATAATGCAGAACACAAAAGATAATGCAAAAGACCAAAAAAGACAAGGACAGAACGAACGTTAAAAGTTGAAACGATCACAAGCACCCAAGTACAACTGAAGCAAAGTTACAATAAACAGTAGATGCAAAAAACAGTTCGTAGTTTTTGTATATAGTGAATCATTATCATAATAATTTTGAAGGTTAACAAGATGAGATGACCATGCTTGAAATTCTGAACATAAAACACACTACTGAGATATTTGCACGTAGCAGCACAGGATGACAGAAACTTCCACCTACGTAGATCATATATTATCTGGACAAGATCAAAAATATTGCAACAATTTTACTGATTCCATACGACTGTACTTAAACATCTTCCGAAGGGTATCATTCTAACACACTCCTAGTTGACGTATATAGCTTCGGTAGTAAGGCGCAATGAACCAATGCAATATGTATGCAAGGGTAGACATGAAGACCTGATGAGCATAACTTTAACAGCATCACGTGCATATTTACTTTCGCATAGAACACTATTACAAGATTCGTAATTTTAATCTTTAATCTAGTGTGCTAAATCTTTATTTAAGCCTATGTGCAATGAATTAAGCTTAATAACGGTATTCTTTATGGTCTGGAAAAGTCGATTGTTTTGATACAGATCTCTGTCTTAGTCGCTGTATTTTGGTGCTCTTGTAGCAAGTAACGCGGTGAATCGCTGAGCTGAATGGATCGCATAGCGACTGACAGGTGCGCGCTCACACAGTAAGTAAGCAATCAACGGCCGGCGAGCTGAGCAGTGAACAGTCGAGAAGCAAACAATATCACAGTCATGAGCCCTGTGCCACAACAGTCGCACACACTGCAGTCACAGTCGTGGCGCACGGGCCATCGCCATGTTGACAGAACGTCCAAGTGCGTTGCTATATATTCTCCGTTCACGACGTACAAGTTACGAGTAGTCTGCAGCCGCGTAAATATAACCAGTGACGTCACAGACACACATAAAACTGTCGGGGAGGAAAAGAAAAGCAATCCCCCTTAAATTTTAGCCTGTTGGAAAACCTTTTATTGTTTCAAAATGTTCTTCCAAAAACACACAATTTCGGGCTAAAAATTTCCAATTTGAGGAGAATCTAGAGGTTAAATTAAACTTTTGAGCATCCATAATCTCATCCGTTGTAAATTTGCAGCGGTCTGTCGGAAAGTTGCCACATCATGCTCCCAGCTTTCTTAATTTAGAACACCGCTGAGTTATCTGAGTATGTATGAGCTGTCTCTCTCTTGGTCGCAGTGCGCCGAGTAATGTTGGCGTTGCCGAGCGACAGTTTCATGTGCGACTGTAAATTCCGCAGAATCATAAGAGACGGACTATCGCACTGCACGCCGATGACTGGATCCGCTACGTTGCAGAGAACGCTGCAACAACGCAATATGTTACTTATGATGACGGAGTCTCCTTCTGTCTTCTCGAGTGAGTCACATTCTGGTCATCTAGTATTGAAGACGGTCCGCTACAGCTATAGAGTTCACTCCGCAGTAGCTGAGATCCAGGCCTACTGGCTAAGGCAAGCACGAAACAAAATGCTTCGTTTGAAACTGTGTGAAATAATAAAACGAATCATCGATGTAAGAGAAAAGTGCGCTAAATTAATCGACACAATTTAATTTGAAAAGTCACAAACAAACAACACACTATACGCAAATCACGATGCAATTTTTATTTTGACTCTGAAAAGCCTAAAAACATCTCGCTAAAACCACCGTTATTTCTATGCCTGTTAATATTTCACAAAAAGCATTCAAGGTCAAAAATAGTTGACCAGAGAAAAACTATAGGCGTCAAAAACAATGTAAATGTAACACAATGGCAACAAAGTGATAATACAAATTAATGTAAGGTGAACTTTGATCAACTCTGAAAAGGAGTTTCTATGCCGCTGTGCAAGCAAGCAGCTGACAGATTCGCCATATACACTATGTCGCAAAAAAGCATCCCCGACATTTTCGACTGTAACTTGAAAACCAATCATCAGATTTTGATAATTTATTTGTAAGAATATTCCTTACACAACTTGCCATCAAATGACCATTTAGTTTCCCACCTCACCGAATGTATGCTTCTGCATTACCTAGGGAAAGCAGATCAAGCGAAATATGTGTTGAAATAAACAGAAAACCTGAAAACACATCCCAGACATTATCGATCGTAACTTAAACAAGGATCAGCAAATTTTAATAATATACAGCAGAAATATTTCTGACACAACTGGCTATTAAACAAGTGTTTTAGTTTCCACCTCACCCAACGTCTGCCTTTGCACTACCTGGGGAAAGCACACGAAGCATAATACGTATTAAAATGAATAGAAAACGTCAGCAAATTCCATCTATCCTAATCTGTGGGCCCCAACAGCTAGTTTGTTACAAGGTTTGACTGTCATGCAGCAGTGTATTTACCAGACGAAGTTAAGGAATGTTTGTGAAGTTAAAAAGCGAATGGTAGCCTGAATTGGTCTGAAGCAAAACTTTGTCAATACTGCTGTCAACGAATGGAAAAAGCGTCTCCTTGCCCGTGTTCGCATAGTGGGCCACCACTTCAAGCAAATGCTGCAGGCAGTTGAAAAATAGACAACTAGACAAATTGTCAGCCACAGCGTCAGAAATGTAAACAAAATGTGTTTTTACGCGTTATGTTAATTAAACAATCATATTGCATTGGATAAAAAAGTGATATTTCACTGGTTGTGTATTAAACCAGGTAGTGCAAAAACAAACATTGGCTGAGGAGGGAAACTGAATGGTCATTTGATGGCAAGTTGTGTCAGAAATATTTGTACCCAAAATTATCAAAATCTGATAATCTATTTTCAAGTTACAGTCGAAAATGTTGGGGATGCTTTTTTGGGACACAGTGTACTTTGTTGCTGCTCTGCTTTATATTTAGCACATTTTGCGCGGTAAGCCTATCCCACACACCTTAGGCATTATGAACAGAACATGCCTCATAAACAGTCAGATAGCGGTGTCTTTGGTCGTTCAAATATATCATGTAACGCTTATATTAAACTGGGAGGGAAGGTCTGCATATATTATATAAAAAGGTGTTATACAGGTACAGTGCGTTTAGGCTATAGAGAGTGAAAGAGGTTACATAAAGACATTCTCGGCCATGCATTTAGGCTACGTTCCAACCCTGCAGCGTGTCATTGTTGTCACGATTAAGGTTACATCTTTGTGATGCTGTAATGCCTTTTACTTCAATGTCTTTCAGTCCACTTAAGGCGCATTTAATTTTTTTGCTTTCAGTTGCCGTCTGTCCGTAAAATTTTCATTGCATCTTTCAGAATAATGCTGCAGCTTTTTGCTTGCTTCTAAAGTTTTACTGAAACGAAACCGTTTGTGTAATATTGTTGTGTAACTGTACACAAAATACTATAAAATAAAAATAAAATATGACAGAAATATTTCTCTCGTCTTTACTTTTTTGCGCCAATATACAACTAGAAGCACGAGATTTTTTTCCAGACCCAAGCCCAATTTGTTAACTAACAAGATAATGTTCATACGAACACGGAATCTGTCCAATGCATTTCGATAGTTTACTATATGTTCGTATAAATATAATCAGTGAGCTGTTCACACTGGTAGAAAAAAATCAAACAGTTTAATTTCAAATTGAACAGCAGCAATGATCCTTTCATTTATCTCAATTATTTTAACTAAACAATAGACATTGTCAGTCACGAGACCATTAGATTCACTATAAATGGTCCATCGTCACCATGCGTTTATTTTGCACCGTTATGGAGATATGGCGCTTCAAAGATAATGGGGTCACGACTTGACCTTTTGGGGTCACGTGGCGTCATCGGTCTCGTGACCATTCGACTCCCGGGGACCGACTTCCTATCCGTGGTTTATGGTGACCATGCGTCCATCTGGCACCGTTATGGAGATATGGCACCTCAAATATTGGACGCACGGACCTAGACACAGAAATAAAGACGGAAAAATAGAAATAAAAAGAGGGAGGAGATGGAAAGGAAAGGGGAAGAACAAATGGAATGAAAGGCAAAGGAAAGGGGAAAAGAATTGGAAAGGGGAAGGGAAAGGAAAAGAGGGAAGGGGAAAAGGAAGAGAAAGGGGAAAGAGAAAAGAAATGAAAAGTAAAGGAAAAGAAAAGAAAAGGGAAATAGAAAAGGAGAAGGGAAAAGGGGGAAGGGGAAATGGGAAGGAAAAGGAAAAAGGGAAGGAAAAGAAAAAAGGGGAAGGGTAAAGAAAAGGGGAAAGCGAAGGAAAAGAGGAAGGGATAGGGGAGGGAAAAGAGGAAGGGGAAAAGGGAAGGGAAAGAAATAAAGAGAAAAGGGCAAAGAAAAGGGGAAGGGAAAGGAAAAGGGATGGAGAATGGGAAGGGAAACAGGAAGAAAAATGGAAAAGGGAAAAGGGGGAAGGGAAAGCGAAGGAAAAGGGAAAGGGAAAGGGGGATGAAAAGGGGAAGCGAAAGGGAAGGTGGAAGGAAGATAGCTTAAGAAATGTAGGACACATGAAAGCACGGACACAGAAGTGATTTTGTACTCTGTCCAATGCTATGCATTGCATTGGACAGACAATAAGCACGCGCCGTGAGCTGACTATAAGTCCCTTATTATGAACAGAACACGTGCGCTTTACCCGTGTGACTAGAAAAAATGTTCTGCCAGCTGAATAATATTTCTTGATTCGCGTATTGTCTATTTTTAATACTGAGGTATTTAAACTGAGCTGTTTAAAAAAGTGTACTAAGGTATAGCAGTCGATACGCTGATAACATATATCATATAGCTCACAGATCTTTAGGTCTATGCGTGTAATTATAGGCTATACTTTTTGTACTGATGGCTATTAATGTAGCGAGCGTGAATCGTGAATCACAGTGAATGCAACGCAATGCCGCGTTACTGTATCGCCTTAGCGATTGCCGAGACGATATGCCAGGCTTATACAGTAGATATGAAATTTGTCCCCCGCGATATGTCTACTCTTCTGTCTATGGATATGCACAACCGTCTGTCCTGTGTATAGGCCTATGGTGTAGCCAGTCTACGGTATTTCTACAAAGCACGATATAAACAAAAGCGTCCATCCTACAAAAGCAGGTCACAGACATTTTCGTTCTAAAATTAAACTGTTGCAAAATAGGTGAAAGTAAAGAATAAACACGCATTTGCAATTAAACATGATTTGACTTAATTTAGGCCTAATGGCACGAATAAGCGAACATGGAGCGTAACAGCCTTAAGCCTATCTTACATCGATTACGTCGCATGGCGCCATCAAAAAGACGAAGGCGGCGACGACGTTGTAGTATTAGTCTATGACGTAAAGGCAAACGGCTACCGGCGTGAAGTGAACATAGAGGTGCATTTGGACATGTACTCATGTAGCCAAGGTAGGCACAACGAATGTCCCAATCCTTTCACTAAAAATCATCGGCCTATCAGAAGGAAAGCATATTAGAAGTCAAAAATGTTGTCGCTTGCTTGCTACGCTATCGTTCAATCCTAAGTGTTCAGTGAGGCTAGAAAAGTGCCAAATTTTCTGGTTTACGACGCTCCCCCAGCGAAAAAAGCACCATACAACAAAAACCCAGCACGACAAAACCTCTACAACAAAACCCCATCTGCTTTGTCACACGTTACTGCGTGTTGAATTTTTGTAAATAATATTTGCTGCATTTTGTCCGTTATAGTGCTAGCTTGTCGAATAATGAGCTGCGATATAAAGTAAGTTTGTGGCTATATTTGCTATCGACTAACTGTTACCATCCGCGCCTGCGATTCGAACTTCTGTTTTGACATATGGCGCGTTACAAATGCAGACTACTTACTTACTTACTTACTTACTTATTCTCTTCTCATTCATCTGAGTGCGGCGTCTCGTTCTCGACGTCTCGATCTTTGCCTCCCCCTCCAATATTGACGACGAGTTGACGCCGAAGCGCTGACATCGCGAGACCTGAAAACGCAGCACCGCCATCAAGCGGAGGTGTTTGATCACGTTTGGGCAGAGTAGTTTTAGGGTTAATTATCCATGAGCCAAAAACGCTTAAGTCAAATATGCTGAAAAATAAACGAATCAAGTCTTGTTTGTTTAAATTCGACAGCTGCGCTTACAGTCGCCTGCAGTTTCTGCGTGCGGTTAGCCATTCTGCACATACTGAATCGCTACAGCCGCGCGTCGACAGCAGCAGCAGCAGCAGCGAGGACGAGGACGTGGCCAGTCAGACGCCCGTGCCAGCAGTGACTACGTCAGCGGCGTCGGAATCAGCAACGGCTGCAGCTGCATCAGCCTCTGACGACTGCTGCGAAGTGTGCCAATAATACACGCCGATGACAAAAAAAACACAATTAGGCCTACAGGTTGACAGATACAGTTTGTGTGATATCGCTTGTAGCAAAAAACTTTCATTGAATGATCAGATACTCGCACATCCAAACAAGTCTCGCGATGTCCACTCTGCTACCTGGTGACGCGTTGTCAGGTCTCGTATTTTCCGTCGACCCTCGATGCCAGTGCGTGAGCATGTCAGGGCGTGAAGCTATTACGCACGCCCGCCTACTGATAGCAGGTGTCCGACGCTATTCACCCTCAGAATGATGATCATATGACAAGTAGTCACTATATACAGCAGGTCACAGCAAGTCATCTGACCAGGTGAAAGTGTCTGACCTGTAGGCTATAATTTGTGGCTTCACTGTGAACTGTTATGCTACTAATACTCCGTTGACATGATGAAGCAAACATGAAGCAAACTTAGAGCATACGTCGTGCACGTGTATATTGAATACGTTTGCTTCATCTTTGCTTCATGTTTACTTCATCGTATAAACGGGATATAGCCTTTAGAAATATCGTCTTTGCCTGCGATGCTTGTAGCCCGAGCTCCACTTACCGGACTTGAATTTGTTGCGCATTTGTTGCAACTGCGCATAAGTTGTACAGCAAATTCACAGCACATATCAAAAGTTTGCAGTAAATCTAGACCATCTTGGTATTTTGTTACAGTTCGTTGCACGACTCATTCTCCATACAAGTGGAAACAAATTAATCGAAGTAATAAAATTTTGGCCTGTGACATATGTTGGGCTCTTGATAATACTTTAAGAGTAATTTTTATAAAAGCAAAAAATCATAATAGCGCAGAACACTGGTAAGCTTCAACTGCAAATCCGAAATTTTTCATTAAGACGAGCTCGATAAAAGAAGTCGCCGAACAACAGTTGTGACAAATAGGCCTACAGACGTATCTTACACATTTACTGAAATGTTTTAATGCATAGTCATGAATGTATATGCACTTGTGTTATGGGGCGGGCGGTTATACGCAAGTCACGCAGCGTGATGTAAAGTGAATAATTGTATTATAATTCTCTAACAAGTTGAACGACCTGACAGCGAGACAGCATACCTGCAGCAGGCTGTCACGCTATACACGCCGCTGAACCAAAATGCCAGTCTGCCGCCGCGGTTACTTCTAAAACGCAGTGCGGGAACAACAGGCCTCGCCTTCCTTTCTCACGTCTTCTTTTTCTTTCCCTCTTTCTATTTCCCGTTTACCCTTTTTTACCTTCGCCAAGGAGGTTATGTTTTTGCCGGTTTTTGTTTGTCTGTGGGTGTACAAGATAACTCAAAAAGTTATGGACGGATCTTTCTAAAATTTTGAGGGTATGTCGGGCATGGCATAAGCTACAAATTATTAAATTTTGGGGGTGATCCGGCAGGAATCCTGAATTCTGGATAACTTTGAAATTTTCGTTACCATTGTGTTATAAAGAGCATAAGCGGAACCGTTGCAAAACCGAAGACGGTGACGCCACCTGGCGAATAGCATTGCCTTGGCGGAGGTACTTGCGGGCTACGATTGCTATCTAGTTCTTCCTTTTCTCTTCCTATCATTTCCGAAACCGAACTAAAATCCAGCTATAACAGGATGCGAGGGATTGCTGTAAGCTACCGCAGACCACAGCATAGTAAAACACAAACGAGTCACCGATTGTGCAATCGACAAAAATTGCAGTCTCAGCACAGCATAAGTAACTCGTAGTATGTATGCTGTGGTCTCAGCCTCAAAACGTACAAAAAATTGTCCGGCGGTCGGATTGTGCACATTTCGTCTTTTCACTCGCACGATGACGCATTTGTATTTTTTTTACAAATTTATATTTTACAATAAATATTTTTTCGCTTAATTTTTTTAGTTTGGCTGTATAAAATAACAATTTGCGTTCAGGCTGAACCGGACGCCGAGATGCAGAAAAATGGCTCATTATGCGCGGTTGCAAAAACATTCACGAATTGAACGCCTGTGCGTGTGTATGGGGCACCTGTAGGCCTATATGCTGAGTACCAATCTACCGACGTCACTTGTCACAGAAGCACTTCCGTTGACATGCACACTAAAATGCCGCCGCCGCCGAGGTCGACTGAATTATGACACGATCAACCGACGTGGGTGGTCCTTATTGCCTCGCATACATCACGCCGTACAACCATCAGTTAGCGCACTTGTTGTCAGTCGGCACCGGTATCGAGTCAAAGCGATGACAGTTTCTACTTCGGGTCGGTTAGCGCTTGTCAAAGACCTGCGCCTCCGCCTTGTGATAGCCGCCCGACACACTATTCAGTCATCAGTCAACTGTCACTACAGGAGTCATCGTCGCCCGCCCGCTCGTGACGAGCTGGAATGAAACTGCTATCAGTCCCGCCGCAAAAATGTCGTTACCTGAGAACGTTTGCATCGATCTCCTTCGTCGTTAGAAACTCAACTCTATACAGTATCGCCCAGCGATAAGCGGGCTATTCAATCAGTCAATCGATCATAAGCTTAATTCGCGTGCAGCAAAGACAGCGATCGACACTCAAGATTCGTTTTTTTTTGTTTCACGGCCATTTACTGTCAAAAACAGTTCAATCTAGTGTCTAACTCAATGAACGATCTCCAATCACATTTTCCCCAAAAATTTTATCAAAATCCACCCCCATAGTTATACCGTGTTCCAAAAAACTAAGCCCTGCATTATTTGTCATATCTTTGCCAAGTATGACCGATTTTTAGCCGACCGTACTTAAGTAACGGTCTAGCTATTGGCATGGTTGTCGACGTTTGTTTGTCTGTCCGTCACGGATGTATTGTGGCTAAACGATGCGAGATAGGGCCTAGGTTACTATAGATCACTAATAGAAAGTCTCATATTAACCTTTAAATAACGTGAAAATCGATGACCTTGGATGACCTTGAACAGTCATAACGCACTATGGTATGCCAATCGTGCGATATTGTGGCTAAACGGTAAGTCGTAGGGGGTTGCCGATAATGCCATCGGACAGGGCGCTGGCGACTTTTTATAGGCTGTCAAGAGTGACCATGTCTCCATCTGAGGCGGTTTGGCCGCAATTTTCAATGGAATTTTTCAAGCTATAAGTAGCCGTATCTCGAAAACGGTGCAGAGAGATAGGGCCAAGGTTACTATAACAGGAACTGGCATACGCTCTTTCAGATAAGATAAAAATCATTAACCTTGGATGACCTTGAAGGTCACTGACAACCAGTACGGTCGGCTATTCCAGCGACAGCTAAGCTTCTTGTCAAAATTCTTTCACTGGTAAACTCGGAAAAAATTTGCCACAAAACTATCATTAAACTTTTCACCAAACAGGTTTACGTAACACGATAGCTACAAAGTTAGTTTTATCTTTCAACACAATAGTGCACAGCTTGCAGGGCCGCACAATCGAAATACAATGCATATGCAGTTAACTGAGCAAGATTGCAGCTACCAACCAGCATTAATGTAAATTAAATATTAATGCGCAGTAAAATCGTCTAAATTATCTGAAAAAATGTGCAATAGGTTCTTGACGATAACATTTCAGTTAAATAGTTTTTAAAAATTGCTACTAGACCTTCTGCACATCTGGAGATTGTTGATTTTCGGACTTGTGTTTTACAAGGTAGTGTAGCGACATAATGGGTGTGATGTGCATGCCGCTGAGTAGCAAGTTTTTATAAAATCCAATGGTAAAAATGTGAAAATTGGTCAATATTTAGCAAAGATATAGAAAAAGTACAATAGCTTACTACTACGAGACTGAAGCCGATTGTTGACAGTTATTTTAATGGTCCCTGTTTGCCGATGTTTTCCACCGAAGCAGGTTTGGGACGTAACTTAGCCAATGTTGAAACTAATTTCCGACACGAAAAAGTCAGCTTGTAAGGACGCCATATGCTGTTTTAGAAAACTGATATCATCACATCGTCCTTACACACAGTTGTAAACTGGTAAGTTCTTTTTTACATAGGCTATATCTTTAATAAAAGCTGTAATGTTTTAACATTAAAAATTCTTTCAGTGTGTCAACTGCGAGATATTTTTGATGATTTGTATCAACACAGGTTAATCTATCAAATGTTTTATTTATTTTTTATTTTATTTTAATATGTAATAAACACTTGCGACAAACGCGCCAGAACAATAACATAGGAAAACAGTAAGAAAAACTACAAACATTACTAAGGTAGACAAAAGGAACACAGAAAATACATACTAAACATAGGGAAAAATGAAAGAAAAAACTAGAACATTACTAAGGAAAACAAAAGATACAGAAAATACATGATAAACAGACTACAAATAAACAAACTAATAACATGTGCTTAACACTGTTAGCGAATACCGTAATGGTATAAACTTGACATCAGAGATAGAGATGTGGCGGGACGTCGGAATGCACCAGGGCGTGTCTGTTAAACTGCAGACGCAACCGCGAACCACGCTGCAGTCTTTCTACAGTCTCCAGTGGCGCCAATTACTTTTCTAGGCAAAGCCACTGGCACTGCTGTTGCTGTGATGTTGGCGCGAGCAAGTGTGCAGCCACTGTAGCCGATTGATAGCAGATACTAGCGGTAGCAACGCGCATCCTCGACCTCTACTCATCCGTCGCACCTGCCGTATAGAACGTCATAGAGTAGTTTAGAATGAACGCAATAATTTATTCAAGTCAATTTAGGCCGTAATCGATTTAGCAAAAACCGAAACCAGTTTCGGTTTTGGGTTTTGCTGTGTAAATCGATTGCACCAAACCGTTTTCGTAGGACGGTAGGATTAAACAAACAACATGGCGAGCGTCATAGTTCCCATGATGATCGAATTTTTATTTTCATTTTACTGTTGAAGCTTTATTCCTGTACGTGATAACAATTTAACTACAAGTAAACGAAACAGCAACAAGCAAACGGCTTCCGGTTTTGACAGCGAAACCTGCTCCAGTGTCGGCTTCAAAAGTTAACCCCGGTTTCCCGAAACCGGCTTAATCGATTGCAGAAAACTCTACCCTGAAAGGAAACCGGTTTTGGTTTTTGCTAAACCGATTACGGCCTTAGTCTGCGTCCGAGTCCAACGGCTTCGAATCGGAGTCATGAAAGTGCGAGTCGAGTCCAATGAGTTCGACGAGAGAGAAGGTTCGTGCAATTCTGTATTCACAAGTTATCACACTGAGCACACAACAGAATGTTAGAAATTAGTCAACATTTCGTCTGCTGTTGCTCAAACAATCAATCGGAGTTAGAGGAGCTACTTCAAGTTTAATTAAGCTCTAGTTAAGATGCAAAAATCAATACGGTGCAGTTACTTCTAACTTCATATACCACACCACATTGAGTTCTTGTTTAGTGAGTACATCGAAACATTCAACATTTTCTGGCAAACTTTGACCCTCATTTTGAGGGTCATTTTCTGGGAAAGACCTGATTCTCAGCAAGGAGGTAGACGCCCACTCACCACGGGGCCACGCCCCACTTTTCTCGACGCCTTCGGCTTCTGGGCTGACGTTGAATTTTGAAATTTTCAGCCGGAGACGCACAGAAGTCTTAAGGGCATGTAGGCCTACAGAGCGACGGAACTGAACTGAACTGAACAAACATGGTTTAGTTTTTGACGACTAGTAATGCATTACAGTAGGTACCGTCTAACGGCGATGGTGGCCTACATAACTAGTCACGTAGTTACGTACGCGTCAGCCCATTAATTCATTAGTCAGCTCGTCAAAAACTAAACCGTGTCAGTTCAGTTCAGTGTAGTTACGTCGCTGTGTACGCGCCTTTAAGACGCGCCGCTGGGTGTGTAGAACAGAGTTGCAAGCAGCTGAGCGCGTAGACAGATTGGCTTCGTCTAGATCTACTCCGCAGCGATACGCCATTGCCGCTCTGTCTTGCCTCCCCATCATCACTAGAGCTGGGCCAGCGGAGCAATTTATTAGCAGCTTAATGAGTAAAAACCTCAGAAATTGAGTATAACTGTTATAAATGTCCAATACTACGTCATATGTATGCGTGCTAACATTGAGTTCACAGATTGTGTTAATAGCTATATATGTTAACACAAAATGTGTTATTGTGCACGCGATAATGAAAACCTCAAATATGCGATAGAATGATAAGTTTGTTGCGCATTTTGATGGGGTGATTTTTAAATTTGTACTAGAAATTTTTACCTAATACTTTTTAAAGGAAATTAAACATTTTATACAAGCACTCGAGTCGATTAGGCCTAATTCGAGTACTCATGAGTACTTGGCACAGCTCAAATCATCAGCATCACTGCGCGGCTCCGGCAGCTTCAGTAGCAGAGTAAAAGTTGGTGGGGTGCTCAGCGTGCTGCGTGTTTGCCCACGTCTGCATGGTTCTGCCGGAAACTTTCGCCGTTAAAAACTGCGCATTCGAACTAACTGTTCGATAAACCGGCGTCTACAGTTGTAGCAGATAACTGCAGTAGCTGGCGATAGAGCGGAGCTAGTAAGAACTCTGATTGGTCTGGTTTTGTTGGTACCGTACAGACTGTACGGTTGTGAAGCTATAGTATAGGCCCTACAATATCCGTAGCCTACGTCCCGCAACTGGTTCTTCCTGGAAAATGTGATGTAAGTACGTTTACTTGCGCTTACTTTCCCGGAATCGCAATTTTCATGCGCAGAAAGCCGCAACAGCAATGCGGCAGTTTAGCAAGAGAGGACTAGTTAAAGAATTTTTTAGGACATCAGTTGGTTAGACCGGCATATAGTAAAGCAGCGACGCTGTCTTCAAAAGTTTTCCTGTCTGACGGTCTCCACTGCATGTCAACTATCCACTTTCCCCATTTTTCTGTGCACCTAGTCAGTTAATTTTGGCACGTGTGTTAAATTTTTTTCATAACATTGTGGGCTCTAAGCCTGCTGTGCATTCGCTGTTTTTTTCTGTTTTGTTACAGTTTTTTACTACAGTAGTTTTTTCTTCTTAATAATCTGACTAAAACACTCCACACTATGGCAGTTCTTTCGTTCTATTCTGGTATAAGCATACTGCGGTACTGCAGAATGTTCGTTCTCTGTTGTGCGAAACAGCTCAACACAAATTTGACAAATTTACTCTTAGTGTAAATTATTGTAGGCTCTATTAATTTTACGAATATTTTTGTTGATTGTAATTAAAATACAGCTGTGGACAGGAAGTTAAGGCTCAACGACGATGAACTCGAGGTCGAGTGACGCAGACAACGGCGGCACTTCGACAACTGCAGAAGACACGAGTCTGCATCATCATCATCATCATCATCATGACGATGAAGATCCTGCAGGCGTTCAGAGTTCTTCGCCTATCATCTCCCGAGATCTGCGCCAAGCGATCGAACTGCTGCGTTCATTGCCCGCTGTCGTTGGACCTCGCTCACAGGTAGGGTTCCTGTAAAAATCTCCGGGTAAAAATATTTCTTTTGACGCGTTTTTATTTCGCCTACGAAGCTACGAAGATTATTTACCTGTTTAAACTTTTTGTCCCCAAATTCGCGTTAATCCCTCGTATTTTACGTCGTGCTTTGGTACTGTTGTAACAGGAATTCATAACAGTCTGTTTTCTCCATTTTTTTGTCTAAATACGAGTACATCAGCATTAACCTTTTAAGTAAACGCTACGAGAGTCTACAGTTAAATGCCATTTTACTTTATTCCGTTTCTGTTTCTACGGCAGGTTTACTCGGAGAACAGGAGACGGCAGTTACCGGATGTAAACAGCGAGGCAGCAGAGCGACTTCCATTGCGACCTGTCAATCAAACGCACCATCGGTCTCCGTCTCATCGCCTGTCACTGCCGCCGCAGCTGCTGCCTCGGCACACGGTGGACAATCACCTTGCCGTGCGACAGTGCTCCTCACTCACCGATGACGTCACAACAGGTGCGTTAATTATAATATATCAATTTTTATCCACCAAAGAACACTTCGGTAACAAACAGACAGAGACAGACAGACAGACGAATGATAAGCTGCTATGCCATGTCTGACGGATAGCAGACTGCAGTTTTAAATCTGGAGTTGACCGAGTTAGTCGCACGTATGTCTCAAATTTAGCATTTCGAGTAACGGTTTAGCGCCTTAAACGTGTACCGTTTCAAGGTCAAAAATCTAAATGTTGTGAGAGTGACCACTGCCTCGCACACCACAGAGGGATCCATCTCCTCCCTACCTCGATTCAATTCGACCGCCTTTAGCTTATGCCTCTCGACCTCTCCCCATTTTTGCATGATCCGAGCACTGATTTTCCAGAGAGGATCTATTTTTATAGGACTTTATTTTATGTAGAATCATTGGCGACCAGTACGTCGTCAGCGCACAGCGAGCGTTTGGCTGACGCGTCGTCGAGGTTCGTTCTACCGTGGAAGATACGACGAGTAAAGAAACACCAACTCGACCATGTGATGATGAACAAAGCAGCAGCACTGAGGTAACATAATTGTTCTAAACTTATTTTATGCCTAAAAACTTTATGTTTTTTGTTTTCCTTGTTGTTGAATTATTTTTTTGTTTTTTTTTTATTTGTCGTTTTGTCAGCACTCATGAGAGCCGCTGTAAGTGGACGTTCAGTGTCTTGCCGTTTGATTCATATCTGCTTTTGTATTGTCCTCATTTTCATGTGGTCAGTTTGAACAAAATAAATGCTGATATGCCGAGAACAGTTGATAAAACATTTTGGGCGACATCCCGACAGTGTTGTCCTGTGCATTTGGTGCCTCCGAAACGTGATCTTTCTCAAACTGTTTAAAACACGAACGGCTCGTTACACCAAAGTCTATTGTTTAACTACTCTTGCATCATTGCATGCGATATACACTTTTCTTAGTATTTTTGTGTTTTAATCTAGTTTTAATCAAGACATAGCTTAATTGTTGAAATAAGCAGTAACAAGGTCAAACTACCTCTCGTTCATCTGGGTTAGAAAAGTTAAAATATAGTAGGCCTACTACGTACCACCCTGCCTAAAATTTATGCTGGAAATGCCGAAGTAGTTCAGTCACTTTACAGATATTTTATGTTTTTCATCACGATACAGAAATCAACATCATCCGGAGACATCAGCAAATGGCGGCGTAGACGATGGGGAACCGCGGCAGAGTCTGATGGCGTCAGCTGACTACCGTGCCGACAGCGACGACGACGTCGACATTGGTGATGTGGTGGAACGGGATAAACGCAGTGCGAGCAGTGAGAGTTTGGACAGCGTTGTAGAGAGAATCCTGGAGAACGCCGGCACAGACACCGATCGACAGCGCGCGTCCAAGCGCAAACGTCAAGGACGAAAGGTGTCGCCTTGATTTGATCTCACATTTCTCTGGCCTTTTTTCTTGTTTTTTTCTCAATAATCAGTGGCGTCATGGGTTAAAAAATAGTCGGGACAGAAAGATGCAAAATTTTGACAGAAGAAATTATGGGTGCTCAGAATTTTATTTTTGTTTCTACGTTTTTTAAATGGAGGTTTTAAGTATCAAATTTTGCATTTTTGGACGACAATTTTTAACAAGAAGATTTCTCGACAATTTTTCAATTCGATGGCCCAAAATTTAAGAGGCCTGGAGGGGAGGCAATTTTCCCTTTTATATTTGCCCCCCCCCCGTCTTTTCTTTTTTCTTC
>Ga0209367_1002952_pt1 | contig 22813 bp, 10 predicted proteins | sample WorMetLIZISLAND2_FD_187412 | JGI IMG/M metagenome (GOLD analysis project Ga0209367, IMG submission 187412) | Marine gutless worms symbiont microbial communities from Max Planck institute for Marine Microbiology, Germany - Olavius geniculatus... ... | reverse complement strand
TTCATCCGCCTTCTTCGAAGAAGAAGCCGTTGACCGCTACCTTTATGCCTGGGTGAGGACTGGTGAAGGACTAGCGCCCCGCCGGTTTTCAAGCCAGAATTTCTATGTTCCCGGGGTAAAGCTCCGGTTGATCCAGATGGTTGAGCCATCGCGCGCAAAAATCCGCCGAAGGGTCTGACCTGTAGGTGAGTTTCTGAAAAAAAGGTATATGGATAGCTATAAAAATTTTTGCGTATATTTCACCCATTTCCCGGGAAGCCCCCTTGGAGGGATTTGCATAAAATTTTGCTTGACGGGTCCCCTCGCCGACGTAATCAACTGTGCCAAATTTTATCTTAATCGGGTTAGGGGTTTTGATTCTGTGGGGGGTCGAATTTTTGGCTTTCCTATAAGAAAGAGAAGTCGCCGTTAGCACAGTGCTTGAACTACCGTTCAGCCTGTGATGGATCGGCAATATCGTCCCTATAGGGGCCCGTGCAAAATCGAAAAAAAAATTGTAGCTCCGCCATTTCCAAAGCGATCCGCCCCAAATTTGGCACACTTATTAGGAGACGACAATGTCTAAAAACGCTATAAACAGAATTTCGATATCGCTCCCCTAGCCATTTTTTGGCCATTTTCCCCAAAATTTGCATTACGGGTATTGGCTAACTTTTTCCCCCGTACGATTTTTTAAAAATTCACATATATTGTGGGCAGCAACAATGCAAGTATGCTGATATATTCAAATAAAATCCCTGAGTTTTTTTCTGGCCCGAGAAATAAGCTTAACCCCTTTTCGCCATATCTGCCATGCAAACTTTGACGCAAGGTTTCTAATACAAGTTGAAAGGAACGAAAAAGCACTTATCACAGGCTGAACGGTAGTTCAAGCCCTGTGTTAACGGCGACTTCTCTTTCTTATGGGAAAGCCAAAAATTCGACCCCCACAGAATCAAAACCCCTGATCTGATTGAAATAAAATGTGACACGGTTGATTACGTCGGCGAGATGACCCCTCATGCAAAATTTCATGTAAATCCCTCCAGTAACTTGGGCCCTATCTCTCACCGTTTTCGAGATATGGCCACTAAGAAAATTTCGGCCAAACCGCTGCAGATAGAGACATGGTTACTACTGACAGCTTACAGGAAGTCGCCAGCGCACTATCTGATGGCACCATCGCCGACCCTCTGCGATTTACCGTTTAGCCACAATATGTCCGTGACTGACCTCGACAGACCACCGTTTAGCGAAACAAAAAGCCCAGCTGTCGCTAGGATAGCTGACCGCATTGGTTGTCAGTGATTTTATGACCGCTTAGAGCTTAAAACTTTCCGCTGAAAATTGCGGCCAAACCGCTGCAGATGGAGATACGGTTACTACTGACAGCCTATAGGAAGTCGCCAGCGCCCTATCCGATGGCATTATCGTCGACCCTCTACGATTTACAGTTTAGCCACAATACATCCGTGACGACGAACGACAGACTACCGTTTAGCGAAACAAAAAGCTCAGCTGTCGCTAAGATAGCCCACTGCACTGGTTGTCAGTGATTTTGACCTTATCCGAGATATGGCCGCTTACAGCTTAAAACTGCTGAAAATTGCGGCCAAACCGCTGCAGGTGGAGATATGGTTACTACTGACAACCTATAGGAAGTCGCCAACGCCCTATCCGATGACAACCATGCCAATAGCTTGACCGTTGCTCAAGTACGAACGGCTAAAAACGCGCATTACCACACCAGGTGGTGGCCTGTCCGCAAGCCGCATCGCAGACCCGACTCCGATCACGCTAAGTGTAAAGAGATAGTTGTATTATGCGACCGTCCGAATATGCCGCAATAGGGTCTTGCCGTATGTTCGTCTGTCCGTCTGTCCGTTTCGTATACGGGCTTCTAGCTTGAAAACGAAAAACGGAGATAAATAAATTGGCGAAAACTTTCTCCGGGACAGCAGTAGGCCTAAGCGGTGTATTAATTGTCAGCTCAAATGGTTAAAGATCGAGAAGATGGCCTCACTATATTTTGGCACTGGGCCGACATGATTATGTGTATTATGTGATCTTGCAGGATAACTTAACATTGTTAAGTAAAACACACATACATGCAGGACTCCAAACTTGTTTTCAAGCAATCGGAACTGAAGACTCTGGAATCCGGATGCCGTTTTCAAGAACGACCTAAAATCGTCAACAACATTATATCTATCATTATCACGTGACTTGTATTTACGGAATTCTAAATTATGCAGCTTAAAAATGCCGTATTTAAATTTGAATTTCAGTTATCACGTAACATCGAGACTTATCATGGCCCGAAGCCTATTTGCTTTTAAATAAACCAGCAATCCCGTTAATTCCGTTAATCGGGCTAAAGAAATGTCTTTCCGAAAATTATTTCGGATGCTCAGTAAAGTTGCCCACCGCAAAAGACACTGAGTTATACGCACCGGATGCTGACGAAGTCGAGTGGCGTCATTGTTTCCAGAATCTCAAACTGTCCAAGTATCAACTGCAATCACGCCATTCAATCATAACAGCTGGCTGTTTAGGCCTACTATTGCACACAACAAGATCCACATTTCAACGGTTGACTTAAAAGCAGTAAATACATCGTCAAGATGTGTATGCATACAAAAATAATTCTAACTAAATTGCACCAAAATATAAATAAACTAAAACAACAAAAAATATGTCATTTTATTTCACTTTAGTTGTTCTTATTTCAGTTCAATTTACGTCGTATTTTGTTCGCTCTGTACACAACTTTTAAGTACCAAATAGCATCTACTCGTACGTTACATTATAGCAATTTACCACCTGGCTTAATATCTGTACTTTAAAAAACACTTTTTGCAGACTCTTACTGAATGAGAGTGGTATTAATTATGCACATAAAATGAGCAAGAACGTTTATTTTTGTACAGCCAATTGCCAACACTAATATGTACAAACCTTGAAAATCAGCGCGATTCTGTCGAGACGACTGATGATAACAAGAGTTAGCTTTTCACTGACGACCTGTTCAAAAATAACTCAGTTAATTACCAGTTATCAAACATCTGCCTTAAAATGTTCATACGGTTATCATTAAATAATTCATTTGTACACTGTGTCTCAAAAAAAATTTCCGGCATTTTTGACTATAACTCTAAAAACCAATTATTAGATTTTAATAATTTTCGGCACGAATATTCCTGACGCAACATGCCATCAAATGACCGTGCAGTTTCCCCACCTCACCCAATGTATGCTTCTGCACTATCTAGAGAAAACAGATCAAGTGAAACATGTGTTGAAATAAACAGAAAAACTGAAAAAAAACATCCCCGACATTAACGATCGTAACTTGAAGAAAGACTAGCAGATTTTAATAATTTTTGGCAGAAAAATTTCTGACACAACTGGCTATTAAATAAATGTTTTAGTTTCCACCTCACCTAACGTCTGTTTTTGCATTACCTGGGAAAGCAGACCATAATACGTGTTAAAATAAATGAAAAACGGCGATAAATTCCCTCCATCCTAATCTGGGGACCTGAGAGCCAGCCTATTACAAAATTTGACTGTCATGCAACAGCGTGTCTACCAGATGAAGTTCAGAAATGTTTGTAAAGTCAAGAAGCGACTGGTACAGGCTGAATTGGTCTGGAGCAGAACATTATCGATACTGCTGTCAATGAATGGAGAAAGCGTCTCCTTGCCTGGGTTCGCATAGTGGGCCAACACTTCAAGCAATTTTACTGCAGGCAGTTAAAAATGGCCAACTGGATGAAATGTCAGCCACAGCGTCAGAAATGTGAACAAAATCCGTTTTACACGTTATGTTAATTAAGCAATCATATTGCATTGGATAAAAAAGTAATATTTCGTTGGTTGTGATTTCCCCAGGTAGTGCAGAAACAAACGTTGGGTGAAGAGAGAAACTAAATGGTCATTTGATGGCAAGTTGTGTCGGGAATAATCGTGTTAAAAATTATTAAAATCTGACAATTGGTTTTTTTAGTTACAGTCGAAAATGTCGGGGATGTTTATGAGACACAATGTATATAAGTTTTCTATGACATACAAGCGCGAAAAAATAACGTAATGATCCTTTCGGGGTCATTCAAGGTCATCTACTCTAAAGTCAATTGAAAGCAAATAAAAAAAATCCTATTACAATTATCGACAAGTAAATAATTTTAGTTTTTTTTCTGTAAAAGTCTTGCAGATATATGAACCAAAATCACTAAAAAATAAACAAATTACCAGCGAGTTACCCACTCCAGACTTATTTTTTTACTGATTATTGGAGATGCATTTTGACAGATGCGTCTGAAAAAGCCCTACACAAAGACCGAAACTAAAGTACGTACGAGGGGCGTTCAAAAAGTTCGTAAACTGATACAGTTATACAAAAGAGATATGCATTATATTTTGCTACTTTTTAACTTACTTTTCCGGAATTAAAATGCACTTGGTCCAGCGTTTTCCCAATGCTCTGATTTTGTTGTACACTGCGTCCCAAAAAACGTCCAACTTTGTGATTGTCTATATCTTCGCCAAATATTAACCGATTTTCAAAACTCTTTCACTGATACATTCTGTGGACAAATTATCAATAAAGAGATTATTAAATATCCCGCCGCACGTTAACTATGTCGCTACACTATTTTGTGAAATATAAATACAAGAAAAACTAACAAACATAGACAACAAGCGTGTTGGTAAACAAAATACATTTTCAGCCAAAATGCAGTGAATGATCTGTACGATGCTAGACTTTGTTAGATCCTTTTCTTTGCGTATCTGGCGTATTAAACGGCATGTTTGTTTTTGGCCTTTGTGGTTTAGCAAGCATACCATTTCATTCACAGTAATCATGTTTTCTCCAGTACGTGTATGCTTCAGTCTGCTGGTTTCATGCCTTTGGTCAGTGTTGCATGTTTCCCAAATCTCTATTAATAACATTTCCACTCTTTTTGCCGTTGCAGTTTGTCTTCAAAAATGTTGCCAGTATTCTCCAGAAACTATATTTTTTTGAACCGGCACAAGTTCCTTATCAGAGCTTTGTCTCCACTGCTAAATGGCACATTACGTCACCGGTATACTGTCAGTGCATTAAGAATTATTATTTACGACAATATCATCTGCTTTTGTTTATAAACATCAAAAATGTACGTAGCACTAAACAAAATTTAATTTTTGTATGAAAATTAGCAAAAGATTGTTTCAAAAGATGATATTTTGCATATGTATGTACTGTAATAATTTTAGTGATTTTTGAAAATTTATGTTTCACATGGTAGTGTAGCAACACAGTTAAATGTGTGGAGAGATATTTAACAATGATTTTGTTGCTAATTGTCCACAGTATGTGCCAGTGAAAAAAATTTTGAAAATCGGTTAATATTTGATGAAGATATAAAAAATGACAAAGTGGGACGTTTTTTGGGACACAGTGTAGAATAACTTTTGACGTTGGTTTTCCAGCCAGCAATTTACCCATGTTGTCAGCAAATGTGTCTACTTTCATGATGTCTAACTATAGCCCAATAATAAGTTGTACAATATTGCGGTGCTAGATGGTACAACCAGTAACTCAATGTCACTGAAATTTATACATCTATATCAAACTACAAAGTTGCTGAATGCTCCTCGTAATCTGCACGGCAAACTGCTGGCCAGAAGATGGGTCCAATTTTTTTCTGGAATCTGAGCTTTGGAGAAACGCTACACCAAGTGCGTTTCAGTTGCAAAGAAATAAGTCAAAAATGGCAAAATACGGTCTAAATATCTTTTGTCTAACTGTATTGGTCTAGGGACTTTTTGAATGACTTTCGTAAAAATAAACCGAACTATAGGCCTAAATACGTCAGTCACTGACATTAATAATCGGTAATTTGCTCATACATCGGCGATATATGAACTATTTTGCATCAGTCGGCATCTGCCGGTCACTCAAAGTTTAACTGGCCACCGTCAAAATTAGTACTGCTGAGAAACGCTCAGTTTATGTATGTTTTCTGCACGTCGTTCAATTGCTGTAAACGTTGACCTCGCACGTTGCCCTTCTATTGGGAAACAATGCACGGAAAACGACGTCTGAAGTCGAGAAACCTGTGCTTTACGCTCCAAAGTCTACGGCGACTTTTGCTCTGGTAGTTTTAGCACGCAATGCACTTTTTTTATGACACTGTAACATGTACATTGTGTTCAATCTATGTCTGTCCGTCCACCTGCCTCTGCTGCTGCATCGTTCTTAGTGATCGGCCTATAGATTTAGTTACCGGGGTAACTAGGAAGTATATAATTCACAATAATGATAAGCTACGCAGTGCTCATTGTTACTGTTCACACTTTGGAGAAGCAATATTGGCGATTTAGTGACTTTTAGTGCTAGGAAAAATCTTAAATTTTACCTGCAATATGGATGAGACAGACAATTTTTTTAATTTTCAAACAAAAAATCTGCAATATCCCCGGAAAGGGACAAAATGGGCCAAATTGCTATTGATTATTATCATTTGCTTGATATCGAATAATCAACAATCTTTGATAACCGTAAACGCATAGGCGGATTTAGGGGGGCCAAAGGGGCCATGCCCCCTTTAAGATGCCAAAGTAGCCCTTTTTGCCTTGCATATGCAATGAATTATATAAATTTGTGCAGTAAAACTAATAAAATTCATACTCAATATATGCATTTTAGGGGGTTTTTACGCCTCAAAAAGCGTTTGCTTCTGCGGCTGCGCCCCGGCGACTGGCCCCTACCGAAGAAGTTCACCTTTGTTCTCGGCTTTTGGCCTCAATTTTTGGCCCTCGGAGGCTAGTTCGCCTCTTGTGACTCCAATTTCTGGCTACGCCTGCGTAAGAGTAATAAACAGTAGACAATAAATAACGCCAAAGGCGTCTACACCATGCAAATGCTCCAAGAAAAATAAAAGGGAGTTTTTTTTGGAAAATTAAAGAAAAAGTTGAATATTATTATTGTTCTGTATTTCTGATATATCTATGATATCTTGCAAGCAGAAGTGTTCTGCGATGCTTAGAACGCACCAAATTCGTTTTTCACCGGGGCTCTGCCCCGGAACCCGCTTGGGGAGCTCACGACGCTTCCCCAGACCTCTAGTCAGCTAGGGAGGGGGATACCCTCTTCTTATTCCCACCCCGTCGACGCCTGCGGCGCCTCACCTTAAGTTAGGGGGAAACTTGCTCCAAGGACTTAAAGAGATAGACACCCCTGAGTAACGCTCTTTGTCGCATGCAAGTCAATCTCCATGGCAGTTCTTGTATTCCAGGTGTATTTCTGTACTGTTTGGTCATAGAAAAAAAACGAAATTTAGCACCAAGAGTCCACGAAAATACGCCATTTTGACCCTAAAATCTCAAAACATTTTCTGAGGAGGGGGCACTGCCCCCTCCCCAGACCCTTCCACCTGAGGGGAGGGGGACACCCATTTCCTACACCCCATCCTAGATTCCTACATTTGTATAACAAAATGCATTTTAAAGCCCAAAGTAAAATACTAAAAGATGATAGATATTATATCATTTGTGCATATGCTTGTATTTTAAAAGAAAGTAACAACTCATGACACACTATGCCTACTCACAGAAGCTGTGAATATTTCACGAATTGAATCCAACTCAAAAATAATCTGCTTGAACCATAACTCGAACGCTAAAACCAATAACACAGTAACAAGTATGAACAGCAAATTTTGCAAAATTTCAGCAGATGAATAATTACAAATAGCGTAACATTACAGAAAAAATAGGCTAGAGGTAATTCTTGATACAGTTTTTAACGTCACATTTCGCTGTTAAAATTAAGCCCCTATACTACATAATTAATCTGAGATAATTATTGTGTGAGAGAAAAGTTGCATGAAGTTGTTTGAATGATGACTATTAGATTAATCAAACGGGTATATGCTGTCAAAGATTACCACTAGGATTATGATATTACCGTACTGGAATTTTGACGTTCCGTAATTTTGACTTTGGACAGATTTTACTGAAAACTGGTCTGCTGATTACCATGCCTTGAAAACCTTCACACCAAATTAGGTTTTTCTGCGCTTTTTGTTTTTCAGATTAGAGCTTGTACAAAACAAACGAAAAGACGGAGAAAGACGGACGGACGGACGAGTAAGACATGTAATGCGTCCAGTGTAAAGGCCTATGTCTACGTGTTGTATGCGGAACAGCTAAAGTAGTGTACAGAACGTCAGAAATAAATTGCAGTAAAATGAACTGGACTAATCAGCGGTGCAGATCAGTAATATTGTACATTCCTTAGATACTACTGAACTGAACAAAGATTTCAGTTCACTTGGCTTTAGTTCATTTTAGTCGCTGTAAACAGGCCTTAAGTCAGACCTTGATGAGTGACGATAAACAAGTGCTCGTCGTGCATGTCTTTCGACAACTTGCTCAACTTCTGACACTCGAACAGTTTGTCCAGCTGTAGATTAGCACATCATTTATTGCAGCAACATAACAGAACTCGATTCAGTTACACCAGAAGTCTTTCTTGGGCCTTTAAAACTACAGGGTGCGGCAGAAAAAAGTAGCCCCCTATAGTTTTTCGCTGTTTTCTCAGCAATCGTTTAGCATTTTAATCTGAAAATTTACGGATTTATTTACTAAATTATTCTACGGCTGATTGCCAAATAAAATTTGATTCCATTAAAAAATGACGAAATTATAGATTTTTTAACATGACCGCTTACCAATTTTTCAGCGTGAAAAAATGTTCAAGCTACAACACCAGTTCAATAACATCGTTGAAACAAGTCAAACAACACAGTTAACTAATGATCAGATGCCAAAATTCCATCGTCACTGTGAATGTTCGAAGTGTCCACCAACAGCTCCAAGCTCCAACACAAGCCTTCAGTCACTTAATTTGAGAAGTCTTTCACAGTCTTGTCGACCGGTCCTTGTGGTAGATTGCTCCAGATAACCTGAAGCGATTTCTTGAGTTCCGCGATTGTTTTTGGCTTTGTTTTAAGCTTGCGGTAAGCTCCAACATTGCACACCACACATGATAGTCCACCGAGTTTGAATTCGACAAATTTAGAGGCCATTGGTCTTTTCTGATGAAATCTGGACAGTTGGCCCGCAGTCAGTTTGCTGCGCTGTGTGTGCTGGTGCGCTGTCCTGCTGGAAGATGAATCCGGTGGGCAGCCGGTGATTGCTTGAAAAGAACGACAATTTAATGATAATTTATAAACGAAATAAATTACTCTTTGTCAAAGCGTCACTGTGACGTCATCGGCAGTAACGTGGTAACCGGTTTTTGAAAATTAAATAGCATTTTTAGCTTAAACATTTTTTAATGCTGAGAAATCAGTAGGCGGTCATGTTCAGAAGTCTATAATTTCGTCGTTTTTCAACAGAATCATATTTCACTTAGCAGTTAGATGTAGAACGTTTCTGTAAATGAACCTGTAAAATTCCATGTTAAAATTCAGAGCGGTTGCTGAGAAAATGGCAAAAAACTTTAGGGGGCTACTTTTTGCTGCACCCTGTACAATATTTTGAATTCTGACTATGCACACACTAGTCCTTGGAACCGTTGACGTTCGTCACCGCCGCCGCCGTTAAGACTTTTGACCGCAACCAACCGTTAAGTTAGTGGTCCCGGACTGTTAATGTTCCGATAAGCTAGCGGTCTTAGCGGTCTAACGACAAAATGAAATCAAACAATGTGTTGTTCTTACACTGCTACAAGCAGAGCACCAGCGTGAGTACACGTGTCTTTGTCAGTCGTCATCTATGGTCGCCACAGTAGTGTCAACTGCTGATGGTGATTGACAATCAGTGAATGAATATTAATGAGCATGACTAATGAGCATTAGATTGACAATCATTGGTTGGAGTTAGTGTTTGTACTTTGCACGGTATTTCGTGGTTACACGTTTTTGGCCATTTGCTAAACTTTTTTTACATAATGACATAATGACGCAATTGTAGGCCTACTGCACTCATTTCTGCAGTGTAATATACGAGTTACTAATGTGACTCCGTGGGAAAATGGTAGTTTATTGTATGTCGTTACGAATCACGTAAAGGCTGTTGCTTTTGGGCCTCAAAAAATACTACCAGTGACCAGGGACGTCGAGAGCCACATCTGGGCCCAGGGAAGAAAACATTCTTGTGGGGCCGATTTTGGAAAAAATTCTAGAATTTTTTACCTTTTAAAGTTTAAAATGTCACATTCTGGTGTACTTTATATTTTTGAGCAACGGTGGGGGCCCAAACGTCGTGAGGCCGGGGTAACTTACCCTCCTACCCCTCCCCTCTTTCATTGGGCCTACCAATGACAGGCATCTTAGTGGTCTGGACCGCTAAGCCGTCGCTAAGGCTTAGCGGTCCGGACCGCCGCTAGCTTAATGGCTTAACGGCTTAGCAGTTTAAACAGCTAAGCCAGCCGCTAAGGCTTTAGACCAGCCGTTAAGGCCTTAGCTTAACGGTTCCGGGACTAGCACACACTATAGACATAATCAATTGCATTAGTTGCCAATTAGAATGAAATTTGGTCGACTTTGAGAATGTTTCTTGTGTTGTGCAGTTTGAAATGTCTTTACTGTGAGAAAGTGTTTAAAGATGGTGCAACGCTGAAGGAACATATGCGCAAGAAGCGACACAAAAGATTGCGCTGCAGCAATGCAGACTACAAACGCTTTTACATTGCCAGCTATCTGGTGTGTTATGTATATGCATATTACACCTGTGAATGGGTCTCACCTTATTTGGCCTAGAATTTGACTACACAGTTTGCATAGTACTGCATCATCATCATTTTTAAGGATTTTGCTCGAATTTGTCAAGTAGTTGCATTTTGGAGTTTTTGCAGTCTTTTTATGCACGAGAGCTAGCATACACGTAGCTATAGTGCGTATTAGGTACTTCTGTCCGTCCATCCGTCCGTCCGTCCGTCACATCCCGGCACTGTTCCAAGACGAGTGAGATAGGGACTTCAGGTTTTTACCCTGTGATAGCTTACAAGTCTTTAGCATTTCGTAAAACAAAATTTCATGCCGCTGGGTGAAGGTGGTCCTGACGAACGAGGGGGCGAAAGAGGGGCACCCCCCATAAAAAGGCATTATTTACCGCTATTGGCTCGTCTAATGTGAAAATGGTTGCAAATAGGCACAGACATGCTGCATATCATAACAAGCACTGGTGACGAGCTTTTTAGGAATGTCAACATCGATGACCTTGAATGACATTGAACCCATGAAATAAAAGGTTTTAGTTTTTTTTTACAATTTCGGGCTGCGACCCGCTTTTCAAGAGTGAATTGCGCCGAAATGGCTGGAGATAGACCAAGACAATCTGCATATGAAATTTTCAGCATTAAATGTAGATTTTAGCAGTTCTAGTCCGGACCCTCTAGGTTCAAGGAGGCCTGCGCACATGGGTGTCAAAGAGGGGTACCCCTCTAAAAAGTGGTTATTCATCCGCTGTTGGCTTGTCTAGCGTGAAAATGGTTGCAGATAGGCACAGATATACTGCTTATTATAACAAGCACTGGTAATGTGCTTCTCACAAACGTCAACGTCGATGACCTTGAATGACCTTGAGCCTTAAAAATAGGGGTTTTAGTGATTTTTTGACGATTTTTGGCTGCAATTGAGTGAATTGCAACGAAATGGATGGAGATAGACGAAGATTACCTGCGAACAGGAACTGCTATAGGCTCTTGCGCATCTCATGAGCATTAGCTCAAAATTCTTGTTCAACTACAAATATTAGTCGAAATTAATCAATTAATTTTGATTTAATTTGGGAAATTAATGGATTAGAAATTTTTCACTCAGTTGCAGCCCTATTTATTAGATATTTACTTGTTAATTTCATAGCAGTTTCGTTATGTGTGGTTAAAATACCAAAAGTGGTATACAGATAGTTTGAGGAAAACTTGGTTTGGCAGTTATAAATACTGTAGTCAATGTGCAGTGACCATTTTGTTACTTGCAAGGATGACCAACATAAGAGCAAAGATGAAGAAGTGTCAACATTGGAAGAATATGAAGTCGACAGTGATTGTGATGATGCTGCTGCTGCTGCTGATGATGATGATAATGTAGATATGATGCGAGTCAATGAAACGTAAGTCACTGCATGTAACTCGGATCACAATGTTATATTGCATCAATTTGCATCTATTAACTTTTGCTTTCACGACATCTGCTATGAAAAGAGATACACAACATCTTCGAGTTGTATTTTGACCGGCCAACTTTTCTCGTGTTACCCAAGTTTAGGCTGGGTACAAATCCTGCTTCAACAATTTCCAGAACTTTGCTTTAAAAATTTTTTTGAAAGATTGTGGTTTTTTCATTCACCCAGAGCCTAAGGGCAAAGAGTAAAATCTTGTGTTTTTCATCTACAAAGAGGGGTGAGAGAATTATGTAAACATAAAGAAGAGATGACAGAATTCAGTCAGCATCATGCACTGCTGTGAGGGAATTGGTTAAAGCTACCAGTAGCAGAGAAATTATCAAAAGTACATAAGTCAGAATTGAGCCTGTTTTTTTTGTTCAGTTTTATTTTTATGCAGTGTCCATGAAAACTCAGCGTATGAAGAAATTTGGTATTTTTTAATACACTTCTATTCAGTTATTCTAATTGCATCATATTTTAAGGATGTTCTACACTCAGCATGTTCGGAGTCGAGGGGGGGTAACGCCGACCTCAAACAGAAAGAAAACAGGTACAAGACATCGGTGCTAAGTTTCGATGTCAGGCAGCTAAAATGGCAAAGTCAAAAAATCGGAATTTTACTTCCTAAAAAATTTGGAGGTGGGGGTAGGGTGTTACCCAAACTGCAGAGGGGGATCGACAACAGAATAATGTGTGAAAAATTCATGAATATCAATCCAGTCAAACTTCAGTTGCATGCTGGCAAAATTCCAAGACTGTGAAAGGGTTTGCTTTAACATTTATTTGTGAAATAATATTTGTTTGAACACTATAAATAGGTCTGCAGCAACGTCAAATATTGCACACAAAATCAGTGATTTTGAGGCCAAATTCGGGGGGGGGCTGTGGCCCAGAGCCCCCTGCACTGACCGGCCAATGAAGCAGCATGTTACATTTAGCGATGGGCGGCCTACAAAATTCCGCATGAACAACATTTTGAAATGTAGTAGATTTTGGAGGAGAATTTTTTAAATACTTGTCGAAAAATGTTGAAAAAATGGGTGAATGTTTGGGGAGCAATTTCTGGGGGAATACCCAAAAATTTTGAAATGTATACCCCCGTATTTGGATCAGAATTTAATTCTGAATAATCTACTGCATAAAGCAGATAGATAGAGTCCATAGTTTTGGCCCATCGATGCACTCCATTTGGTGACCCCCAAAATGGGAACTATTTCAAAAATTTCTCCCTCGCCACCCATTAAATTGTAAGGCCTAAAACGTTACCTGTTTATGGGCCCCTTAAGTCCCTATGGCAAGAAAAAATTTCAGTGCCCCAATTCCCATATTGGGGGAGATATGAGGGGTCAAATTTTTTCTCCCCCTTGCCCCTCAAAATCTGAGCGTCGGATTTAAAAAAGTAATTTACAAGCGGCTAGCCCTTAACGTTGCCTACAACTCCTGAAAATTTCGTGAATGTAGGCGCCATAGTTTTTTTTGCTAGAGCAAAAAACTGTTGAGCAGATGGCAGGTCTAGGCGTTGCAGATTTCCTCTAAAATGGAGTCTTGATCTTCTGTTGCATACTTTTTCACAATTAACTTTGCTTTGTTATTGCTATCATTGATTGTGCCATAAGAACATTTTCAACCACTTTTGAAGGGCGTGATTGCACGTTTGTTAGGCTGTGTTTGAGACAAAGTTTTATGTTTGTTGCTTACAATTTGGCGATGTTACATTTCAGGGAGTGGGCAGAGTGGACTGGTCCTTCGGGGTTTGATGCTGTCTGCTTGTTCTGTGACTGCTTCTCCGCCAACACAGATGAAATTCTCACTCACATGACGGTCTGTCGGTTTATGCTATACTTGTTACCTTTGACATGGAGGTTGTGTTTTGAGTTTGTCACTTTGATTACAGTGCATTTTCACTGCATACATGATAACACCAGGTTTCACGTAGGCAAGGTTGTTAGCTGTGATAAACTCATTGTCAGGAAATCGGCATGCATATCTGAAAATGTTTCATGCAAGATAAGTTAGGCAAAGTGGTGAATTGTGTATTTTGACAGAATCTTTTGGAGGGGTTGGCCATAGTATTAGAAAGAAGTTAGGCCTATTAGATTTTGGTGGCAATCTTTATGCTTTTGCTTCTGGATTGGCCAGAATTCTTTGCTATTAGGTGATGGAGACGAAATAAGCATTGTGGTCAGTTCAGTTAAGTACTCATGTTTACCACGTTTGGGAATGTAAAAATGACTTGTTATCCTAGACGTTTTACACCCATACGCAGTGAATGTGATGCTTGTGGATTTAACGTGTGCAGAATGTACATGGATTTGATCTTCAGCAACTTGCTTCTCTCCATAGCTTAACCTTCTATCAGCAGATCAAGTTAATCAACTACATGCGACGACAGGTACGTTGTCAGCCGTAGAAGTAGCATGTAGTGTAATCGTTTCAGCACCTTTAACTGAGGATCTGCAGCGCTTGGAAAATGTTTGTTTCTAAGACCAAAAGGAAGAAACATCATGTAAAATGGCAAAGTCTATGCAAGGGTTGCATAATTTTGCCAGGAGAAGCTTTAGGTCACTTGGCACTGAACAGTATTATGATTTTGTGGTTTTGAAATTGAAAACAGTGCTTTGACTGTTTGCTGGGTGTCTGGGCATCCATAAGGATGTCTGGCCTATAGATCAAACTTTTCACTACAAAATACTATTGATATTGTGCCGATTCTGCTATGTTATGTTCTGTTTTGCAATGGCGTTTAACTGTTGTTGAATAAAAGATTACTTACTTACTTACTTACTTAGTTAATTGCAAGTGTTGTGTCAGTGGTTGGGGTGTCCATTCAACAGATTCATTTAAAAGTCTGCTCATTCTGCTTGGAGACGTTTGATTGCCATGAAGCTTTGCTACATCATCTCAGTCAGTTGGGACATTCAACTCAATTACCGGCAGAGAATATGTGGAATCAGCCACAGTTAGTTTACATCTTTGCTCGTTCATTCTCATGAAATGTCACTTTGCAAAAAAAACGTACCTGTACCCACAAGGTGACTTATCTTGATCAGATGACAGCAAGAATGTTCTGTGTAATAGTTACCGACAGCACTTCATCTGACATTTTATGTAACATTTTACTGGCATTGTATTTTATTGTTAAATGACTTTACATTCGGTATAGGCTACATCTACAGTATTGTTAAAATCCAGCCTTTTGGGTGCACCACTGTAATAAACGTTCATTCATTTGAACGTTGACCAACGCACAGTATTTATTTGCTGTAAATTGCATAGAATTTACTGGTATTCATGTAAACTGCATTATTACTAGTGCCAAAGCTGAAGCTGTTTTTTTTGCATTGTCCCAATGAAAGCCTGCAAACTTTCATGCTGTTGCAGTAGGCAACGTGGACATTGGGTCTGCAGAAATTTTTGCTCTAATTCCCATCAGTTCAGTTTTTGAGGTCATGGATTAATCGGGAATTTTGTTTTGCTAAAACAAAAGAATAGCAGTAGGCCTTTATAGAAGGTGTAAGTATTAGGCGGTAGGAGCATAAATCTTTTGCCGTCATAGAACCTAATTTATCACATTTTCATGTATCACATTATGGAGATGAATTTTACTGGTTTGTTATGTTGATGTCTTAGGTATTTCTTTCCAACGTTTGAAAATGACGGTCTTTTGTGTGCACTGACCGATGCAGACAGTGCAAAACAACAAGACAATGGCACACCGTGCACAGTAACTGAAGTCATTGCCGAAGATTTGCCAGACATTGTCTCTTCATTGTTAGCACTGCAGTGACCTGTGTGTCAACTTGCTCTTTGTTCTTTCATAAATTATGTGAAATTAATCAACAATGTGATCAAATCATTACACATACAGGAAGTACAAACGAATCTTGTTACCACGATGTTGCACAGAGTTAACACCAGAAACAAAAATCATTAGTCTGAGCACCGCTATAGTACAAGGTGGAAAAGGCGAACATACTGACAGCTGGTAAAACAACGTATCACAAAATGAAAGTATCCGAATACAAGTCATTCTGCCTGCCTGCACCTGATTACAAACATACAAGTTTATATAAAACTGGTGGTGTGAATAAACTCATCACTCAACACATTCTGTACATAATGAAGTGTCAACTCCAAAGTACCCTCATTTCTCTTATATCATCCATTCAGTATTCTGATCTTTGTAGTTAAATGTACAGGGTGCGGCAAAATAGTAGCTCCCTAAAGTTTTTCGCTATTTTCTCAGCAACCATTTTGAATTATAACCTGAAATCTTACAGCTTTATTTACTAAAATCTTCTACATCTAACTGCCAAGTAAAATGTGATTCTGTTGAAAAACAACGAAGATATAGACTTTTTAACATGACCGCCTGCCGATTTTTCAGCATTAAAAAATGTTCAAGCTACAACACCAGTTCAATAACATCATTGAAACAACACAGTTAGCTAATGATCAGATGCCAGAATTTCATTGTCACTGCGAATGTTTGAAGTGTTCACCGCCAGATCCAAGTTACAACACCAGCCTCCAGTCGCCTTATTTGAGAAATCTTTTACAGCCTTGTTGATCAGTCCCTGTGGCAGGTTGTCTCAGATAACCTGAAGTGCTTTCTTGACTTTGGCGATTGTTTTCGGCTTTGTTTTAAGCTTGCAGTAAGCCTCCAACATTCCACCCCACACGTGATAGTCCACTGGGTTTATATTTGGGATGAAATCTGGACAATTGGCTCTCAGCCCATTCCGTGTGCTGGCATGCTGTCCTGCTAGAAAATGAACCTGGTGGGCAGCCGGCGATTGCTTTAAAAGAACGAAAACTGAATTTTATAAACAAAATAAATTAGTGTTTATTAAAACGTTGTTGTGACGTCATCAGTAGTAACAGGGTAGCCAGTTTTTGAAAATTAAATTGCACTTTTAGCTTGAACATTTTAAAGCTAAAAAAATCGGTAGGCGGTCATGTTAAAAAGTTTATATCTTCGTTGTTTTTCAACCAAATCACACTTTACTTGGCATTAACATGTAGAAGGTTTCATTAAGAAAAGGCGTAAAATTTTAAATTAAAATCCCACACAGTTGCTGAGAAAACAGCAAAAAACTTTGGGGGCTACTTTTTTTTGCTGCATCCTGTATACACACTATTTTGATGGCTATTGCAGGTCGTTGGTGCACTGATTTCATTTTCCATCTTAGTTCCATTTACTTACAGTACTCCATCACACAGTGCTTGACAGTTCACCACTAAAATGAAGTCTAAATATCAGTGTCATTATGTACATGTTGTCTCAGACACACTGTCTTCGGAATAAAGTAACCCCCTAGACGCCGTACAATAGAAATGCAAAATCTGAATGAATCTGAATAAAATTTCCTATGCTTAATCCCCAATAAATTGCTGAAAAATATTATTTCTTTGCGGAGTTATTAATTGTTCAATATCACTAACAAAATATCTCTGTTACGAATATGGCGTTACATAAGTAAACCCCTCTGTTATTGTACATTTGCGTAACTCGGACAAACCACATTCAATTTTGGCAAAATTTTATGGCAACAATGCACCTTTAATTTGCAATCAAAGTGCCAAATTTCAGTTACATCTGCCTAAGCAAACAATAGTTACAGTGGCTTTAGTGAGGTCATCCCAAAACACTTCAGTTTCAGGTCTTTATGGATAACGTCACACACAAAATGCTGCAACTGTGTTTAGGGGTGACCTCACAAAAGCCACAGATTTAACAGAAATTAGACACATTTTTTGATAATAGATGATGCACTGTCACTGTAAAATTTTGCCAAAATCAAACGTTTTTTGTTGGAGTTACCCTAATGTCTAATAAAATTTGCTATGCTTAATCCTCAATAAATTGCTGAAAAATATTATTTCTTTGCAGAGTTATTAATTCTTCGATATCAACAACAAAATATCTCGGTTACGAATATGGAATACAAATAAAGGTTACAAATAAAGGTGAGGGGTTTACTTATGTAATGCTGCAATGCCATATTGGTAACAGAGATATTTGGGGGTTACTTTTTTTCAGACACAGTGGATATTCTTGTTGTGTCATGGGGCTTTGATTTAACCTAGCTTCTGTTTGCTCTGATAGAACATTTAACTAGGGGGATGAGGTTCAATTCATACATTATTCATTCTGTCCTCAGTGGCTAAGTCCTCTTCTAATGTACAGAATTTGCAGTTTCCTTCTAGTAAATACACCAGTACAACAGCCAACATAAGCATTATATTATGTAAACTTTGTCTCACAAAAAAAGGCCACTTTGTATTAGTCAAACAAGTAGCCATTTTCTTATCTATATGGACCTAACACATTATTTCGTAGTTTGGCTATCAGAGCAGGGTTCCCTCTCAAATGACAGAATCAAAATTCAGGACTTTTTCAGCATGATAAATACAAGAAAAACCCATCGATGCACTTTAGCCAAACTACAAGCACCCGAGTTATTTAAGTGAGAAAACATGATACACAGACAACAGGTAGTATATGAAAATATTTAAAATAAAAGTAGGTAACTTAGTTTATGTGAAACACATAAGCAATTCCAGCAATTAAGCACAAGTGTTACTGGAAAAAAATTACAGATTCAGTATCTTGATTTTTCAGGAGAACACTAGCAAAATCAGGAACTTTCATGACTTTTAGCACCCACGTCCAATTTCAGGACTTTTCTGGACCAGTGGGAACCCTGTCAGAGGCACATAATTTCCCGAATCAACTGTGTTTTACTAACTTAACTATGTAATTACATCTAATGGAAACTGTTGTCCTTGTCATTGCAGTAACAAGCTTCTGTTAGCAAATTCCTGCATTAACTTTTGATGTATTACAGCCTTTCAACATACAGAAGTTCTTGGCAAAAGGTATACCATCTGTGTTCTTGCTAAAACATGACAATGGTGTATCGTTGTAAGGAGGTTAATTTCCATTAACTAGACAAATAAGTCAGAAAATTACAGACATAAAAGATAAATTTAAAAGATTAATGCATATTTCATCCCTTAGGTCAAACAGCATAACAATACTTTGTAGTTCGGCTAAGTTATAGTGAAGACATTGTGGCCTATTTCTAAGACACAGAATGGTGTGGAACATTACTTTTAAATTGCAAGCAGTCTAGTTCATTCGGAAGCTTTAGTTGGGTATATTCACACAGCAAAATGAGACATCTTAACAGAATAAATGTTATAGCATGACACAGCAGGCAATGAAAGTCTATGAGACTGCACACATAAAAGTGACATCAAACATCAGCTAGCACGCACAGTTCACCGTACCAAAATACAGTGGGTAAGGCAAAGTTTCACTGATATTAGCCTTAAACTCGAAACTTGATCTCACCCAGTGTCTGTTACCAGCCAGCGAGCCAAACAATATATTATTAACAACAACTTCAATAAATATACACCATGTCCGGAAAAAACATCCCGAACATTGATTGTCACTTGAAGAAGTGATAACTGATTTTAATGATTTTTGGTACAATTATTTCTGTCACAACTGGCCATCAAATAAACGTTTAATATTCCACCTTAACCAATGTCTGCTTCTGCACTACCTGAGGAAAATGGAACCAACGAAATATGGGTTGAAATGAACAGAAATACGCCAAAAAGCATCCCCTAACATTATCGTCTGTGACTTGAAGAAGGATTGACAATTTTAACAATTTTTGGTGCAAACATATTTGACACTATTTGCCATAAAATGACGATTCTAGTTTCTACCTCACCAAATGTCTGCTTCAGCACTACCTAGAAAACCACAAACAGGCAAAATAGGATAAAAATGCAATATTTTGTTGGTTTTGTTTTCCCAGGTAGTGCAGAAACAAACAATAAAATAGGTGCGGTGGAAAATTGGACAATCATTTAATCGACAATTGTGTCAAAAATATTATTGTCAAAAATTATTAAAATCTGATAATCCTTTCTTCTTCAAGTTACAAATGAAAATGTCCCAAATGTTTTTTTCCGGACACGGTGTATTTAGAATCCACAAAGTTCACAGCAAACTCAGTTCTACTTAGTATTAACTGCCAAGTGATTTTTTAATGATTAAGCTGTACAACCCATGTATTTCTGATTAATCTGAACGATCGATGATAGGTAATATGTCGCACGATTTCAGACCACTCACAAATTCTTCTGAAGGAAACTAATAAGTACTGTCTCAAAATGCTCGTTTGCTTCAGCACTACGAATTCCATGCCGTTCATTTGGATAGACCTGCACAGATGATTTTCATAGTATGTATAAATATCCTAGCAAACATATATTAAGATACAATACTGCACAATGCATGCATTAAGCTAAAAGCCTAAAATTTACAAATTATCCTAAATTTCTCTCTGTAAGAACTGTATGCTTTGTAATTCATTGTTGTTAGAGTCAACAAATCACATTAAAATAAAAAAATAATTCAAGTTTTTGATCAAATGAAAAGATCAAGCCATACCAAACACCAAGCTACAACATGCACTAAACACTACAAGCACAACGACCAATTACAAGCAGCTGCTACACAACTCTATTAAATAGTTTTAGTTTATCACTAGGAAATAGCTCAGGATATTATAGCACCAACTGCATCAGCATGTTCATTTATGTTGTCATTAAGATTCTTTGTATCCACTGCAAACTGCAATTCTCACTAGCCATGTAAAAAAAATCCTTGACACGATACGTGGCTCATGCGGCAGCAATGATCTCTGTTTCCTCATCTGTCAGCCAGACACCAGTTTACATGGTGGAATTGGTGGCCTGTTCACACCTCAGCTACTGCTGGCATGCATTGTGCCTACCCATAGAGGGATGGCCAGGCTGAGTTAACCTGAGTGGCTGGTTACAGAGATAGTTTACCCATCTACTAAGTCACCCATCCAAGTAGTAACCAGGCCTGAATGTTAAGAGTAACTTTGTTGATTGAACCTAAAGTGTTACCAACAAAGCCAAGCCATCACCGCACACTGGCTACAGGACTGCAGATAAATAAACGGTGTCTAGAATACTATATTAGAGTAGTCGTACCAACCTGTAGCTGGTGAGGTTTGCCGGCTTTGACTAGTGCTTCGACAAGGCTGCTCGTGTGATAGAAATGAACATTCTCATCGATTAGACCATGAACAATCAGAAGTCGACCTTCCCTACAAATAACACAAGAAGTGAACACACTACAACACTTCACTGAACTTCTGCATAATAATAACAAAATAGTAACAATTTTTTTAAAAAATAATGCTAACAATTTCTAATGTGCTGTATGTAGCTCTCCACGGCTTCCTCACCGCGGTTCACTACATCTCTGACCACAGGCCATCATCGGTGCAGTAATACCGGGATCTACAGCGGTATTTATGCAATTTCCCACGGCAGGAGGGGATTCATATTGTGCAGAGGTTTACCTACTAAGGCGCAGTACCACGAATGACCACCATAGATAACGAAAGGAAAGACAACAATGCTAATGTGTTTGGTACACTGGAATTTTACCTTCGCTATAGTAGCATTCCACGGCCGTATGCGGAACAATCCCACCTTCACCCCCTGTTCCGCCTCTACCGCTGGCCGTGGAACTATCTAATGGTGCATCGGCAGATACCCCATTCCGTATAGCTTGACAGAGATATATATGATATATGAGAAGACAAATTTGTGTGGGTTGGTCTATACAATACTAAAGATATATGTGCCTATCCTAATTACAAAAAGGTCTATGGTCGTTCCTAATAGCTAAGGGACAGTGGTGCGATATATGCAGATATCCACAAGCTATTCCTATGCGGTACACTCTGACTTCCTACTCAGGGTCAAGCACAGTGTTGAGTTCAACGTGGGACTGGCAAAAGGTATCTCGTCGATGACGGTGGGTGTCAGATCCCTTTTCAATGTTGGTGTTGACGGTTCTCTTTGTGGACATCAGTAGTGGGTGGTACTGGACTCCAATTCAGTCGCCAATTCTCTTTGACTATTCCAATTGAAAAGGTAACTCTTCGTTTGGAATGGTACCGATTCCCGGTGTCCTTTTCTTATGGATGAGGTACATCGTCATTGGAGGAAATTCCTTTTTGGTGGATTAGTCCCTTTTTGGCACAGAGATGTGCTCTCTGTGGAGTCGGACTGTGGACTGAGGGATCTAAGCCTAGCAGGCTAGCAGTCATTTATATACTGCTGCCAAGGCATACGCACTCCACACATTGGTTCGATATACAGGGCTAAATAGAGCTAAAGAGCGAGAGGTACCAGAAATATGAACAACCGCTCTTGAAATATACGAGTCCAGGTAATATTTGGAAGCAAATATCTCCACAACTGCTTGACAGATTTGAATGTGGATTAAATCAAATATCTTAGAAAAAATCAAAATATTTTATGATAAAGAAAAACCACGTCAGGACTTTAGTATCGCCCGATGCCAGAAGACTTTTGTCCTCGTTATTAACCAAAGTAAGAAAAACCATGCTTATTTGGCTCCCATGTTTCATGCTCACAAATTCTCGGGTGCAATGGTGTAACTGCAATGCATCATTACCAATATAAATGTACAAAACATTAGTTTATACACTTGTTAACGGCAACATTTAAGGACTTGCACATCGAAAACAGCAAAAATTACAAAAGGCAATATTGCCCGCATCACACTGACTGCGTG
>Ga0209367_1002951_pt1 | contig 22813 bp, 17 predicted proteins | sample WorMetLIZISLAND2_FD_187412 | JGI IMG/M metagenome (GOLD analysis project Ga0209367, IMG submission 187412) | Marine gutless worms symbiont microbial communities from Max Planck institute for Marine Microbiology, Germany - Olavius geniculatus... ... | reverse complement strand
ATCCATGATAAAGTCCATTGCTCTGCAGAACAAAGCAGGAGCTAAGACGCATCCCTGCCTCACGCCTGAAGTCGTCGAGAACGGTGAGGAACAGCGGCCCGCCAATCGCACTCTGGCTGTCGTTGCGGTATGTAAGTCGATAATCAGGCCCAGAATGACATTTGGAACATCGATGCCTTTCATGGCTTTCCAGAGAGCAACTCTATCAACTAAGTCAAATGCAGACTTTAGGTCTACAAACGCGGAGAGTAGTGGTTGCTGAAATTCCCCATGTATTTCTGCCAGCAGCCGCAGTGCAAGTATTGTATCCAGAGTGGAGCGACAGCGCGTGAAACCTGACTGGTGGGGTCGCCGATGCTTCTGCAACAGTGGGTCCAGTCTAGCGAGGAGGATATGGGCGAATACTTTGCCGGGGACTGAAAGAAGGGTGATTGGGCGATGGCTGCCACACTCGTTCCGAGGCCCTTTCCCCTTGTATAAAGACACTGTAATGCCTTCCTTCCACTCTGCTGGGATCTTCCCAGACCTCCAGACTGCACAGAACAGGCCGTGTAAAGCTCTGCTGACTGGATCTAGGGCGCATTAGGGCTAGATGTTTTCAAGTAAACAGACAGATTAAAACAAACAAACCTTCAGATTTTCCAGGTAACTCTTGGAATGTACCGCTAATAAATCTTCATTGCAAGCTTCACGAGGCCTGATGACCGAATGCTCATCAACTAAGCCAGCTTCTACAATTCACAGATATATACATGTATGTGTTTAATTCACAAAATGATGACAGTTAAAAATGGTAAAAAATGAACATTAATGCAAGATATGGCAGCTTGAGATTAGTTGCAGCATAAATGATTGAACTAAAAGCAGAAAACAGTGGCAATAAAAAAACTATGCTTTGCAACCGCATCTTACTTGCATCTAACATCTAATGCTGCTGTTAACAAAATCAGCTGAATGAATATCCTTTTTGCCATAAAGCAGCAAAGCATGCTTGAAATCTTCTAAACCCCCTCAAATCTTCCAAATCAAACAATTCACCAATGATGCAAACTTTGCAAGAAACAGTATTTACAATTAGGTTGTAAGAACAGAAATATCCACCTTTCAACAAAGCAAATATGTTGCCACTCTTACAAGTATCATAAGCCTGTGTTCGTTCAATGCCACACAATGATATGTTATATTCTGGCGAGTAAATAATTGGCCATTGGTGATCGTTCATCGAAACATGAAGATGAGTTTTGTGCCATCTGAAATATATACAAAAAAGCTGCAGTCATGGTAAGACTCACTAGCGAGCAACATTAAAATAGAACTGATATTGCATTTACAGAACCCCACAAGTCTTCATCTGGCATCCTAGCACGGGTGTAGGCATAATGACGTGTCATATTTTTGTTCACATATTTTGAAATTGAAGCAAAGAGTCACTAAACATAAAAAAGTTATCAAATTATGAAACTGTGGACAAAATGTAATCAGCATATACCCCATTTGAATGCAAGCAATTAAGCTGCATCAGCTAAAGAGATCAGCCGCTAATTCTTGTAAATCTCGTCCATGCATAGCTGGCCAAGACACCTACTTTGGAGACTGCCTGGACACATTTAAATTCTCCAGACTTGATCAGTACAGTGACCAAAGCCCAGGTCAAAAGAGCACCACAGAAAAGTGATCACTGCTTGTCGTACAAAATACTAAACTCCAACACTCTAGCACCTATTACTTATGAGGCGTGGCAAGTAGGCAAGTACATTTAAACATTTGATGGGTTTCACTAAGTAATATACCGACTACCGAGATGTTTCAGTTGTCATGACACTTCGCCTGGTATCAAACAAGAAAGTAACTCATCAGAAAGCATTTCTGATCCATCTTCTCTGCATTAATCATTACTACGTCACATCAATGACAAACACAAAAATGCCAAATACACATTTGTAAAATTTAAACATATGATAAGATTTTAAAAATATGCTATGTCCTATAGGATACAGTAAAATACTAGTAGGCACTCGTTAGAGTGCATATCTCCGCCAATTTGTGTACACAGACAGACAAACGAACAGACACAATGACGAACAGATTGACCAATCTCATAATCTCCTCCAATTCACTTCGTTCCATTGGCGGAGATAAAAAAAACCAGGGTTATGTGCAAAAGCTGATCAGTCAACAATTACTTCTGACCCTTACAACTAGACTGCAATTTGTCTTTACCATGTCAGATGCCCATTCATCCTCACCGTGCCTGACTTGATCCCACTTTCCCACTGATATGGTACATTTAGCATTAACAGTGGATACGGTTTTTCCGAAGCCTCACCATGTCTGACCAGAACAGAAATCATTTGTCCAGTTCATTGGACATGCTATGGATGCCGGAACTGTGGGCATGGTGACAACTGATCCAAGTTCATGCCATTCTTTTTTGTCATCAATCCAGAAATGTTTAGGTCTAGACTGAAACAAATCACTGCACTTTTTCGGAATGCGAAAAAAATGTACCCAGTTTGGTACACTATGCATACATGTTTTTTGCTGTTTTTGTGCTGTATTCTGCTTTAACAAGAAATATAAACAAAACTGCTGTAATTCACTGGGCTAGGGCAATACCATGGTAACTAAAGAATACTGGTTCACGGGGGTGTGGGTAAAATGTGTCTGGTGTGTCTAGTGCATCTAAGTGCGTCTAGTGCAATTAAGGTCAGGATAAACGTTAAACACAGGATCAGATATAAGGTTACGTTCAAGATCAGCATCAGGGTTAAGGTTTGGGCCGGTGAGGGTTAGGGTTAGTAACGCTATTGTGCGTAAAACAACAGACACACCAGAGCCATGTCTGTTACGTTTAGAACAGGTATTGTTCGGTTTAGAATAAGAAAACAATGATGTCAATAGAGTTAGAAGTAGGGATAGGGTATGGAATAATGTCAAGGATTTGATTTGGTAAGATTTACATACGTTACTAGATGCAGATGCACCTAGACGCACTAAACGCACCAGACGCAATTTACCCACACCCGGTTCATGAGGCTCCGGGGAGGAAGTATGACTTGCAGCCTGGGAGCTTACCCCAGGGTCGACCCAAAAGCCTGGGTTTGACAGCCGCCATACCAATAAACCGAGAATGGTAAAAATCACACAGGTTCGACTTCTCTAACAGTAACGGGGGTCGCGAGAATCTGACTACCGTGAAAATATATCAAACGCCGACTTTCAAAATTCTGGCAGCAAATTTACTAACGTAGTGATAACAACAAACTGTTATTCGTACTCCAAAACAGATGACAATACAAAAACGTCTACAAAATTCTCGAATTTAGGCGTACTACTACTTTCATTCATAAACATAAACAAGCGACACGCCCACTCAGCTGTGAGTGACGTCATCATTACTGTAACGTAACGTATTGTACATTTAAATAAGTAACTAGGTCATTTGCACCTCGTCTCGACTTCCTCGGTTCAAGGAGGCCGGCGCAGGCGTGCGTCAAAATGGCTACCCCCTAAAAGTGGTTATTTTACCTCAATTATAGGCCTATATCTCGTGTAGCGTGAAAACGGTTGCAGACATGCTGCTATCATCAATAGTGTGAGCGTTGTAAGGACGACCTTCAAAGTATATGAAAAGGCAAACTTTGACCATCAGCCAACCCAAAACCCCTTAACCGATCGTCACCAAATTTGAATGGCTTGATTACGTCGTGGACGCCTACCACCAAAAAATTGGGTTCAATCCGCCCAGGGGGTTTGCTCCCCATATAGATGAAATATACCCCCCTCTCGTTCGAAATTTACTACACTTTTTTGGTACTTGAACTCGACTACAGGCGAGTCCGTCAGACTGATTTTTACGCTGAATACGTCAAATGACGCGGTTCTGCGCAAAAAAGTGTCTTTTTATTATTATAAAATAAAAATTATATTTTTTCACTTATTTATTCGAGAAATTCGAAAAAAATTACAATGGCGCCTATAGGGAAATTTGAAAATTATTTAAACTGTCATAACTACGGCTGTGTGCAAGATAGAGTCGTAAATTTTTGTTCTATGATATGATTTTCGGGGACGGCCTAATTAACGGTGACATTTATATTTACGCCCGGTTGACCCCCGTTGCCATGGCAACGAAATTTGGGACAAAATTGGCTATAACTCGGCTTGCATAAGAGATTTTTGCGAGATTTTTGCGCATATTGGGGGGGGGGTTAGAGGATGGGCTATCGAATGCTGTTAATTGCATTTTCCCCGACCGACCTCCGTTGCCATGGCAACGAAATTTGGGACAAAATTGGCTATAACTCGGCTTGCGTAAGAGATTTTTGCGCCTAGGGGTTTTCGGGGATGGGCCATCAAATGCTGCCAATTGCATTTTTCCACGACCGACCCCCGTTGCCATGACAACGAAATTTGGGACAAAATTGGCTATAACTCGGCTTGTGTAAAAGATATCTGCAAATTTTTTGCATCTGTGTTGTAGTTTTCGGAAATGGGCCATCAAATGCTGCTAACTGAATTTTACCCCGACCGACCCTTGTTGCCATGGCAACAAAATTTAAGACAAAATGGGCTATACCTCGGCTTGTACATGTACTGTATATCACCAAGATTCTTGTATCTGACGGAGGTGCGGGTTGACGTCAGTTGAAGTCCACCACAGCCAACCTTGATTTCCAGGTATAACGAACAGCAGCGTAGTGGGAGCAGCAGCAGTATTAGACACATCCGACGTTCTGTACCCGACCGGGGTACACTGCTCTGCTTTAAAAGGTAAAAGGTAAAGTTACGTATCCTGATAGCGTTTTTACATGCGTCAGGCTCATTCCCCGACTTATGGCAATAAAACAGCAAATATAATATGTAAAAAAACTTCCCAGTTTACAACTGTGTGTAAGGACGATGTGACGATATCAGTCCTCTAAAACAGTAACCTTAAATGGGGCTATGCATATGGCATCCTTACAAGCTGCCTTTAGTTGGTAATCACTAACATAGTCTAAAGCCTTCTTCATTTGCTGTTATTTGTCGTATTAGGCCTACTACGAGATCAACGTGGTCTCGAGACAAAATTGAATGGTCTCGTTCTCGTTCTCATTCTCATCACAACTGTTCTTGCATGCATCTTGGTCTCGTGGTCTCGAAATTCGACTATGCAAAATACTTATTATTTCTCGCAATGGTGACTTATAACTCTGGACTCAAGTATCATAGTGGCAGCACTAATCGTAGACTTAATAGTGGCTGTTAGACCTTTAATAAAACTCACTGAATCGTAATTACAGAAGCTGCTCATGCAGGTGGTGTAACGAGTGCAGACTACCGGCTGTGTCTGAGGTCTATTATCTGGACCTGCTGCGTATACAGATCAAAGACTGTGCAATAGAGTAGGTTGTTGCAGAGACTGCATGCTGGTTTAATATGACAGCGTGTGTTTTCGCTGCACAACCCAATCCAACCAAACCAATTGATTGATTCAACTCATGTCCAAGAGTGATTGTGCATAAAATGCAAATCTGCAGTGAACAGATTATACCGGCAAGACACTGTTAGACTCACTCTCAGATTGGTTCTAGTAGGCCTAATTTTGGTGCGGCAGATGAGAGAGATACTGCATAATTGTGGTCTCTGTGCACATCGGCTTCAAAATCACTTTATGCCGACGGTTATGTCAAATATTATATGTTGAATTTTATTTTTTCACTGTTCTCGTTTTCGTTCTCATGGTTGTTGGTCTCGTTTTTGTTCTCGAAATTTATTTTTGGTCTCGTTCTCGTTCTCCTCCTCATTCAACTGTTTTCGTTCTCGTTCTCGCCATATCTTGGTCTCGTTAACATCCCTGCAATTGATGCAAAAGCTGCATTAAAATATACGATACAACGTGACACAAAATAATTTGCCTGATTCCAAAAATTAAATGATGCAATAGGCTACAGTACGCTACACTCTACTACAAAAGAAGCTCAGCAAACGCAGAGACACTGCGTGTCGACATTTTAAACAACATTTATCTAAGTATGCTGATAATACTGTTAATTAGTAGGCTGCAAAATGGCATCTGAAAGAGTACGCCTTCATTAAATGTTTTGTTATAAATGACGTCAAAATTGACTGTTTCGAGCAGGTCCAAAATGCTTCGGATATTTTCACACGAAAGTTAGGCTATTACAGCATCGCGTTTTTCGATAAAGCTCAAACTCCATTTGCTTCAGTTTGTTGTTGTAGGCCCCATAACAAATCTTCAGCAAATCAAAACAAATGGATTTTGGGCCTAAACGAACGAACGCTCACGTGACACAACACCGTGACGTCATCAGTCACCAACGCGCATAAACGAAAACAGCAACGTCTGCAACGACGACGACTGTGCCACAGAACATCAGTGCTATATCATCAGCACCGACCGACCGTCATTGTTGACGTCAACATCCGGGAACATACTGGGCGACCAGGTGCGCGTTGAGTGACAAACAAATGGACATAATTATTATCACGACCACGCACACTCACGCACAGCGTTGCAGCTGCTGCAGTACGTTTATTCCGTTAAATATCTGCCTAATTGAAGATTCTGGGAATGTTTCGCGAAACAGTTTATAAATGACAACGGATTTCGCCGGGACGATCATTATTATTCCATCAAAAAGATTTGTGGATTCCAAATGATTTTGCTAACGCCACATATCTATGGCGAATTAGCACGTGCATAGTACGCAGGTCGCTTTACGCTAGATCTGGTTAACAGCTGAATGGTTGACTGTCTTTGGACAGGTAAACTCGAAACGCTTTCACCTAGCCTATGTCGAGTGGCAAGTAACACTGTGTCACTGTGGCAGGTGACGCTCCGTAGCTCTGGGATGTTTTTTTCTGCAAAGAGCTAACGAGCTTCATTCAATTTTTTACCCTGCTGAACGACGCGGTCAGTGTGACATAGTAGCGTCTACGTTCTCATCATCATCATCATCACTGCCCGTGCCAACAGCAGCGGCAGCCGCGACGGTGGTAGTGGTTGCTGTATCAACGCTGCTGCGGCGGCGTTTCGTCAGCGAATGTCGGTCGAACGAAAAGAACGCACGCGGCAGCGACGTCAGCAAGCGAAACTTGCGTCGTGACGACGACGACGACGATGACGTGCGTGTCAGTTGCTGCAGTTGGGCGTCACGCCTCTCGTCACTGTCCGGCGTCGATATCGACACGACGTACGGCATCAACTTTATACACTGTTACTGAAGTGAAATAAACGTAGAACTGCTGCTAAAGCAGCGCTTCACTGCAGTTAGACGGAGACATTAAAGACGTATCTTTATTTTCTAAGCAGCTCAAGATAACTGTTATAAATGTTTAGGCTAGACACATCCTGTTGTTACTGAACCGAACTGAGCTGAGAATCGACACGACGTAACAGCAGGCACCGGCGCTCTGACGTCGCCCACTCGTTGACGACGTCGTCTGCGTGTCCTCCAACTGCACGACAACAAACACGATACCATGTCAACTCTACGTCAACATGATATACCGCCGTCCGTCTTGCTGCCGGGCGTTTTAGGCCCTGGCAGAAAATAAGGTCAATTACCGCATAGGCTGTGACAACGCGAGATATGATTTTCGTAAAGTTGCTTGACGTTCGGCGACTTTAGCCTTTGATCTTTTGATCTACATGATGCGCGCATAACAACTAGCCTACTTGATTCTACATACGTACAGTGTGAAATTCGAAATTGGCAACTAATAGCGCCGTTGTCGATTTGCAAAACTGATCATCTAATATATTTGTATAATGAAATATTGTTACTTAAATTGACTCAATTAATAAAACTACACTGTGTCTCAAAAAACATTTCGGACATTTTCGATTCTAACTTAAGCAAAAATTCTAAGATTTTCATAGTTTTTGGTGCAAACATTCCTGACACAACTTGCCATCAAATCACCGTTCAATTTTCTACCTTACTCAATGTCTGCTTCTGCACTACCTAGGGAAACAAGACCAAGCGATATATGCGCTAAAATACAAGTGTTTCATTAAAACAACCCCTTTTCTTTCCTTCATAATTCACTCAAATAATGATCAATTTACGTAAAATTTCTACCAGTTGTACTGTTGTAGCTGCAGAAATACTTATTAGAAATATTTTAACAAAATTTGGCTGTTGATTAAATGTTCTTTGCTAGTCGTGACGTAATGCTAACGTCATAATGTGTCACGGGTACAAGCTTGCTAGTCTTAACTGGTGCTGTCAGTTGCTACCCTGCTCCTATGGTAAACTTAATCTGATTCGTTAATGAAAAATGTTTATCGTGTCAGCACTAAGCAACATGGGAACATGAAATCAGGCATCTCGCGATCCAAAAACTCAACCTTCTCGCAAGCTCGGTGTGCTAGTGCACTGTCTTGCTTGAACATGTGAAAGTCCAACTATCACTACAGACACGTATAAATGCGATCGCTTTGCACGTTTTTTTTGTGGCTGCGACTGTAGAACTTTAAGAATTTGTCGTCAATGAACCAGGTTTTTCATCATCAGAGCAGGATTACAACTGACAGCACCAGTTGAGACTTGCAAGCTTGTACCCAAAAGTTCCCAAAAGCCAGTAGATTACAAGATTTGATTGTCATGCAACGGTGTGTCTAACAGATAACGTTTAGAAATGTTTATGACTTTAAGAAGCAACTGATAGTGAAGCACAGAACATTCAGAACGTCTGTTTCTGCACTACCTGAAGAAATAAGGACCAACGAAATATTACATTTTCATCCAACCGACCAGCCCGTTTATCGGCTTGTTAAAACGGCCGCATAAAACTGGCGAAATTCAAAGCTCCGCCCCATGCTTAAATTCTTCGTTGACCGCCTGTTTACCTGTTCGTCGTCGCCGGTAGTCTGAGTTTCGACTTCGACTCGCTCCACAGCGGCGTCAGTGTTGTCGTTGTTGTGCAGGTCCGACTCGCCAGGTGGCGTTAAATTGGCAGGTGCTCGTGCAGGTCGTACTCGCCAGGTGTCGCTGCTGTCGCTGGTGTCTTGGCGCTGCTGCTGTTGTTGATCGACGTCGTACAAAACTTGGCACGATGCAGCTCGTCGTCGTCGACGCTGTCCGCCGTCGTGACGCTGTACTTGATCTCGTGCAAGATTCGTGCCATGCGACGCGCCACTGCGTCATCCGAGTGGTCGTCTGCTACAGTGTGGTCGCGCTTTAACGACGAACGACGCTTCTCCGAATGCTTCTCCATCTGTTGCTCCGCCGTCGCAGCTGCGGCCTCGTTCTGCTGATGCTGCTGTGACGGCCCGTGTTACGAGGGAGTACTTCCGTTTCGCTCAATTCATAAAACTAACTCTGTCTCTAACCATAACGCTAACTCTAACCGTAGCCTTAGGCGAAATAGGATTCAATTTGGACAAAGTGGCAGTACACCGTCACAAGAGAATGATAGTTTCTGTGGTGTCTGCTGATGGTGCTCGTGATGTCGTCGCTGTCGATGACGATTTTTCTCCTGCGTCTGTCGGCTCATCTTTAGCCTGGTGGCGGTTGTCGGCAAGTCGTCATCTTCATCGTCGTCGTCGTCGTCCGCCTGTTCACCCTCTTCCTCATCTTCCTCCTCCTCTTCGCGCCCCTCTTTCTGCTCGCCGCTATCGTCCTCGTGGATCGCTATAGAGATAATGGACTGGTCGCCTGCGCTTCGCTTGCGCAGCTGCGTCAGGGTCTTGTAGTCGTCCACGTACCGTAGCTGCTGCTGCTGCTGCGTTGGTGGCGGCGACGCGTCCTTGCAGTATTTGAGCGCCGACGACAGAGGCTGGCAGTCGGAGATGGACGCCATGGTCGAGACGACGGCGTTCTTGCGTCGTATAGGCTGCTGGGCGGGGCTCGAGTGACGCCGCACGCCCGGCTCACCGACGTCGAACGTCACCACGGAACCCTTGCGAGGCATCGCCGGCGACAACAGCGAGTAATCGCGGGCGCCGCCTCTGCAGCTGCCGTCCACGCCGTACGACGGTCCACCTCCCCAGTCTATCTTGTTGACGGTTGTCGAACTTAGCTGCGACTCGCGACTTCCGTGCGACACATCAGCGTCCCACTCCGACTCTCGAGGACTAGCACAAACAAGCGCAACCCTAAAGCTTATGGCCTGTTCAGTGATTAGTCATGGCCTGATACCTATGGCCCCGGTATGGCCTTCGAGACTTATCCGTTTTATAATTACGGTTAAGTAGGTTTCGCTTTGATTTTTACATACTGACTTAAACTTTGAAGAAACAATCACAACATTGCTTTGCTTAACTAATTTTTTTTTTACATTTTATTGCAAGACCACGTATAACAAGCTAGTGCATCATGTGGCGTGTCTGTTTAGGGCCTACGTTTTAGCTTTCGCTGGTATATTTATTCCGCTTACTTGTGGACGGATGGCCGGGCTGAGTTAATCTAGGTGGCTGATTACATAAAAAGATGAATTACCTGCCTGCTGACGATCACCCATTCAAGTACTAACCGGGCCCGGCGTTGATTAACTTTGTTAATGTGACCGACGACGTTACCAACTGTACTAAGCCAAACCGCCGGCTTGGTGACGTCATTAGCGTATACCTGAAATCCCAGAGTCTGGAGCTGACGTTGCTGGAGGCGTGGCTCGAGCGGCTGCGACTGCTGCGACTTCCGTTTCCGGTCAGAGAGTACTCGGACGTGAAAGACAGCTGGGAGAAGTCGCAGCTCGATAAGTCGCTTTCGATGATGATGAAGCGACGCCCGCCGATACCTCCGAATATGCCGCGCCTGCACCGCACCCCACTGCAGCGTTGAAACACATGATAACAAAAACTACCACGAAATACTACTTGCACAACTACAACTCGAAGATCAAGATCACAAGGTCATACGGAACTTCACACCTTGTATATTGAAAATGCACAACAATTCGAGATGAGAGAGAGAGTAGTAACTGCGCTCAAAATAGCTAAAAATGCGGCAAATTGAGCAAAATATGCAGTAACTTCAGCATAACAGACTAGATGCACACACATTTCACCGGTGAAAGTTTTGTGATTAGCGTAGTTTTAAGTAATTATTTTTATAGTTGGAGTTAATTAAACACTATTTTACAATTAAACGCCAGATTAAGACGCTTTAATACCTAGACCCGGCCGACAGTTCATCTTCTTCGAAGTCCATCGTGTCGATGCGGCTGATGTGTATGCCAGGTGCTAGCAACTATTATTCCTAGTAGTAGTAGTGCAAGTAATGGTAGTAGTACGGTGACATGTGTATGCCAGGTAGTTCAAAGGCGGCGGACGTGACTGGCAGCAGTTGATCGGCAGCTGAACTCGGTCCGTCGGCGGCATCTTTGAGTGACTTGCGACGCTCGATCTCCTGCCTCAGTAGCGTGCTAATGACGCTGTCCCTGTGCCGTCGAAATGACGATTGTTTCGTTTCTTTGTGAACGTAGTTAGTGCGTGAAAGTTGACAATTCTCTGTCTGATCGTAGGTATATGAATCGAGGCATTGCCCAAGTTTCGGGTGTTAGGCCAATGTTGTATGCCATTACGGAAAGCGCTTTGCACTTCATATCCAAACTAAACTAATGATAGTAGGTAGCAAACAGTATTAGAGCATGGAGTAGTGTGCAGATGACGCTGTCCCTGTGACGCCGAGATGACGTTTCTGACGCCGCCGCAGCTGCTGCAGCCGCAGCCCGCGAAGAACGTCGAGTCGATATCGTGTTGCTGTCACTGCAGAACGCACACAATCTCACGTGTTCGCAACTGTTGCGTGCGACTAAATGAAATACAAACCGAAACAACTGTATAGACGATTGCTGTCAACACCATTTACCGTTTATGACAGAGAGCTATACGAACTTGCAGAGAAGTAGTATTTTGTGGCAGATGTTCGCGTGTAAGTACTGCGATGAAACGAAATTACGCAAAGTCGACAGCAAGTAGACCGTCTCCAGTTGTTTCGTTTTCTTTTATTGTATCGAGTGCACATAATGTTTTGAGAAAAATAAAAGGATTGGCGTAAACTTTGTCGTAACAAATTTTTTGCATTATGATTTTTTCTACAAAATTAGGCGTACACGGACATATTTAGTCGTGCGATAGCATCGTGTTTGTGCGTCTTTCTACACTGCTTTTTGCATTACTGATCCTAGCGCCAAAATGAGAATCTTTATTTATTATAATGGTAAGAACAATAAGCCTACGTAATGAGAAAAAAAACATGCAACAACAAAATTTCAAAAAAATGTTTGTGGCATGCCAAAATCTGCACGGAAAAATGTTTGACACCCCGTCCGTCGAAGCAGTTGCTGCAGCCAAAGTTTGCGTGCCTTGCACTAGCACTGGTGATGACATTTTGCGTCGTGGCAAGGTTTCTGCGAAATGAGCTAAAAGCATCACTGTCAACGATTATCCTATAACTGAACACTGTGATTTAACACTACTGTATGGAGGCTGAAGAATCATTGTATTTTTTGCACATAAATTTCGCAGTTCATTTGCTACATCCATACGTGTAATTAGTTTGAAGCAGTACTACCGCAGCTTGTACAGAAAGCGGTCACTAATACAAACGCAGCCGTGCTGTGGTCTAAGAGAAATTTAGTGTGATAGAGGCAATTCAAATATAGGCCTATTTCACGCTTTTTGGACTAAATTTGACCCCCTCCTCCTCTGTCACAAACTGTCACACATTGCCAACCCCATATGAAAAATATGTTACAGGCCACAATATCCCCTCAACTGTATGCATCTTACCGAATGTAGCACCGAATTAACAAGCCAGCCAAAGTTATTTATCTACTCATAAATAGAATATATGCATAAATGCAGCCGTTCATTATTATAGTCATTTTGAACATTATTTTACAGTCTACATAAGCCTACAGTAGTTGGCAATAAAAGAACAGTTTGAGTCATAGCCAACGTCGTACTGTATCTGAATCTCTAGGCATTATATCAAAGACTAACGGGTGTGATAAACATTGTTTAGGCCTATACAAATTTTTCACAAAGGCGTGACATAACACGTTGCTAAAGTCCCCCTCCCCTCTGTCACACTTTGTCAGCCCCATCTGACCCCCTTCAGGCGTGACGTATTTGTTGAATGGCCCTGCACACGACTGTAAATGTTTGAATCGAGTAGTCCAATCTTTATACCTTCTGCAAAAACAGCTGCATGCATTTTGAGAAATCGGACAAAACAGCACAACTTGCACGAAAATTACGCCACGAAATACATGTCAGTAATGACTTAGTTATGCCACGTGTCAGACAGACTAATGCGTAATAGAGTAATGGAGTAATAGGCCTACATAGAATGGAGACCGCATAATATCGGGCACTCTACAATAATAATCATCTTCATTCTGTGCACACGTGAACATGTACATCGGTAGATGACGGCAACAGAGGACGGTTCTATACTATGTATGGGCCCGGAGGCTGACGGAGTAAGCCGGCAGCATCAGCAAGCAATATCGTTGCCATAACAACTAATCTGTGCCAAGTGCTGTCTCGTACCGTGCAATCAACAGGCTGTTATAGACGACGCTGGAGCTGTTACCGATGTTGAGTTGCTGCTGATGTTCATCATGTCGGAATGCGCGACGTGCGGCGTCGGCTGGCAGCTAGTGTAGTAAGCTGAATTATTTTTACCATCGCCAAAGAGATCACTTTTTCACAGAATGTGACTCGACCCGTCTATCCCGGCCCAGAGCCCCAGGAGCAAGTTCCCCATTACTTATTTATCTTTTTTCTTTCCATATATCGTTGTACCATAAGTTCAGCTAGGGGGTTTGGGGCGATGGCGTTGATTTTGGGACGTGCTTGACACCTACTCACACAAAAAACTGCTCCTAAGTCTTGACATATCAGTGAATGTCGTTGTCCGTGGCAGCTAGGTAATGACGTTAAAATCATTTCGTTTACAGCAGCCGTTGACGTAAAAGATCAAATTGGTTCGTCGCACAAAAGCGGAGGCGTAGCCTCTTAGCTGCCGACTCCGACATTAAAACCGACATCTGCGTTGTGCCGTGCTTTTCGTCATAGACGACAATCATATTTCGTGACATTATGTTGTAACGCGAGGCAGAAGGAAATTAATAACATCTGAAAAGCTGATGTGTTTGCGCAGGTGAATCTCCAATCAAACCAAAATGTGATTTAGGTTTTTATCATAAGCATATCTAGCAGAAGAGAAAATCAAACGATCGAGGGCGTAACTCCGATGGTCAGTTAATAAATTTTATGCCACTTTTTAAGTACACACGCATGTGAGCACTGCGACATTGCTATTTTTTACTAAAAATTTACAAAAAAAAATTTCGTAAAATTTGAATAATTACGCCGTTATTCCAATTAAATTAAGGCCAAATTAAACGTTTAATCAGATCAATTAGAGAACTCAAGCCTCTTCGCCATTTGGTTCTATTTTTCCAGCAAAACGGGAACGCTTTTCATGCGGCGACAGTGGCGGATCTAGGCTTCAGCCTAGGAGGCGGAATATCCCCCTTGCTCATCGCTCCCCTTCCCTTCTCCTTTTTCCTCCTCTCCTTTTCCCTTTTTTCTACCTCTTCCATTTTTCCTTTTCTCCTCTCCCTTTCTTTAGAAGTAGGACCCCTGCAATACAGCTACGGGGTCTGCAGACGGGCTGTGTTTCCCCAGATCCAGCTGGGAGCGCTGGGAACTCCCCCAGCGGGGTCTGGGGCGGAGCCCCAACCGAAGTCGAATTTGGTGCATTTAAGCTTTAAAATATAACATCTGGTGGCAATAATTTTAGTCATTTTTCTGACTTGGGGCGCACGTCCGCCTTTCCCCTTGGATCCACCACTGTGGTGCAAAGCAACTCAAGACTGGTGTGCCGTATAAAATGCGGTAAATTCGTTGTCAATTTAATACGAATGGTCACAAAACTCTACTGAGGTTAGCCGCTTCTAATTATGACGTCCGAGTAGCCCGTTTTTACGGACTGCGCGTACAGTAGCGATAAATGGTGAAATCTCCCGTCAAAAAATTAAGAGAACTATAAGGTTGTTGTCATTGCCATTCACATTAAGTAATGAAACTGACGTCTATTTCTGACACGGAAGTCAGGTCTCTTAATGAAGCTTGTTTCTTCCGACTAGTAGGCTTCAGTTATCAACCGACGTTATAAGATATCTGCACATCATTTTCGTCATCATCACAAGACGGTACTAATAATAGCATCCCACAGCACACACACAAAATAGCGTCACATTTCAAAAAAAAGTTTTAAATTACAATTTTGCATATCTAATTACGTACGTATGATACATCACGACATTTCTCTGATCAAAAGCATTTTTGCTTGCACTAATTACCCGTTGGGTCATCTTGTGCCTTTTGATCTTATGCTTTTCCTCCTATACTTTTGCCTTGCCTCTGCAAATGCCAAATTATTAGTACCCGGCCGTGGTTAAATCCATGGCTCTGACCGACAAACGAACTGCTGCAATTACGCCGACATTTAGAGAGCGTAGACCAGGACAGGATTTAAACACGATTGGGCTACGTTCGGTAAAATGTGGGGGTTTATGCAAAAATTTTCTGACACTAATGTACAATAACTTTCCGTGAATTCGACGTTACAACTGTACACAGTTCTGCTGTTATTATCTGAGATTTACGGTCAGATTAATATTCATATAAGTAAGTAACGTCGTAAATTTCATATTTCGCAATACGTTGTAACTTGTAGACCTACATTATCACTCTCCAAAACGAAGAAAATGTCGTGCTGTATTAAACTTTCAAATGCCTGTAAGGCTCCCTTTTTGCCAAGGCCCCAGGTTTGGACGAACATGTTGATCACGCCTAAATCTACCTCTGGCACAGACAGCCTGCGACAACGTAAAAGCCACAATCCGTCTTGATTTGGTCGAGCTTATTGGCCCTAAAAGCAAAAGGCGTCAAAAGAAACAATTTGGCTAAATCCTGTAAACCTTGTAGGATTTTTTTCTGCTTTGTCTTCATGCCATTTTGCTAATAAAGACTGACCATCTGCCTCTATTCGGTCTACGCGCCAAATCACAGTACGAGAACATTAATCGAGATCCGACCACAGACGACGATATTTTTCTCCGTGCACAAACTGGCAGCACTGGAGTGCCGCAATATACTCGATCGATCTATCAATTAATTTATAATAAAAACGCATTTATTAAGCGCCATATGTAGCTAAAGAAAAAGAAACGCATCCCTCGCTATGCTGCAGCGTCAGCAGCTTTTCGCCTCTGTCCTTCCAGTGCAATTCTACAGTGTATAGTATTCGCTGCATGTGGGACGGTTGCCGTCGACTCCGTTTATCGTTTGCCACGGAGCGAAACGTAACGCTGCAAACTCGAAGAAAAGTTTTCACTGATCTTATCTCATTGCAGATTTCGCACGCACTGCAGTAAAACAAGCCGTGATGTTGTATGACGTCATACGATGTTTTTTTCGATTGCCGCAGGTTGTTTTATTTTATTTCATTTTATTTCAACAGAACTGACCTTGCGTCCATGGCGCTCTGCTGTCGCAGTTTGACCAGCAGCTGACGGCGCAGTGCCGGGTCCTGCAGTACGCGGGGTGACAGAGCCGGCTTCTTAAGCAGATCCATGGCGAGCGCGTGCAACTGAACACGGGCTCGCAACTCCATCGCCCGCTGACGTCTTTGCCACTCGCCGCGCCAGCAGCCTAGTCAATACTAGGATCGCTGTAACAACGCTGAATGCATGGAATGAAGTAGAAAATGACGCTTGTTATTCAGGCCACGCTGAACCCATTTATGACGATAATGGTAATGATGATGATGATCACTGCAGTTATCTTTATCGGTGCCACTCGGTGCGCCAGAGTCGAGAGAACGCTGCACCGAGGGCCCACATGACGCAGGTTGTAAGTAGCTACCGTTTCTAGAAAAGGTTTGTTGGCGCTCATTTATGCAGTTGGAAGCAGCACAAAGTAAGTAAATATAGCATACCGAATGCAGCAACATGCGCGGCAATATGCTGAATACGAGTAGTACACATCTGCTTGTACGGTCGGCGCACATGACGCAGGTGGTAGCTAAACAGACTGGACCGACGATCTGCATGACGAGGAAAGCGGTCGACGTCGCAGACGCACCGCCGCCGCCAGCGAACCCGACCACAGTCAGCACGACACCGACTGCCGTCACTTCAAGTCTTCCGCAATAAACTGAACACCGAGCCTTTTGCCCGGTCTTACAGCTGTTCTGACTCAAAGCGTCTTATTGCGCTGACTACTACGAGAGTTCACTGTTATTGTTACCTGTCCTTGCGGTGTTAGAAGACTTATGCCGCTAAAAAGTACACTATGCTTGTTCATCATGATCATCTTCATTATCAACACGACTCTGACCACGGTCAGAACGACACCGACGGCGAGGAACGCAATGGACAACATGAACATACAGCGGCCGGCGGTCTCAAGCGTCGACCAACGTTTAGACATCTGCGACAGCATGGACGCACCGACGCGACCCTCGCTGTCGACTGTTGAGATCGACGAGCGTGACGCGTCGGTGAGTTGAGCACCACCTGCAGACGACGACGACGGTCGCAGAGAGTTACTTCCGGTACCGGCGTCCATGGCGTCAATCGGTAACGTCAGCATGCGGTCGGTGTTGGTCGATGTGGTAGCGTTGAAGGGTGACGAGTGAATTACACTCGCGGACGACGGTGACGTGCGGTAGATGATTCCTGCAGCAACACGACATGACGCCAATCAACAGACCACGACCAAACATTACACCACTCGACCGCGAGGAGCTGAATATATTGTTTGACTGAAAATCGGTCCAACCTCAGCGTACCGATGTTGATTTGGTTAATCTGGCAGAATTATTAAAAATCAGTGTGCCACTTATTCGACATACAATGTATAGTTTTCACATGCAATTCTGTACTATACGAAATTTCGCCTCAATGTTGCTTCAATGCTACAGTGTAAAACGACATTTGAAAACATTTGCAGACTCTAGTAGTTGCGCTAATCATCAACGTTTTCACGCAATGATATAGTTAAACAGATATCGATCATTAATTTATTTCGGTCAGACTTTCATACGTAAAAACATGTATGTTTAACAGTTGTTTTAGGCCTAACTTGCGTATGTTATGCCATATACGGACTTTCAGGAAATATTCATTTAAGGTCAACTCGCAACATGTTTCAGTTATAGAAATGACTTTACCGTACGCTTAACGATGTGCGCTGCATGCAGGCACGTAAGTCATTTGCACCATATCGACTAACTGACAAAGCAGTTTATGAAGCCAGTAATAGCGGAAAGGCGTCGGTTGGCCTGTAACACTGTCTGTTGACAGAGCCTCGGGATGTGTTGCATATCCAGCGACAATGATCTATGCCAGGGTAGCAAAACCGTACAATGAGCTTTCATCATCATCATCATCATCATTCTTCTGACGTCGACTCTGACGTCGTAAGTGGCGTCATGCAGTAACAAGTTAACAGCGCAGGTGCGACCAGGTGCCACAGTGATAACTGGCAATTTGACGAATGTGCTGCAGCATCTGCTGACATAACGTTCAAGTGCTATTCTTTGCGTTCTGAGATACTGCGTCACAATAACAAATTCATCATAACAACTTCATCATGTAGTTGCCTTTGCTCCACACCCAGACAGGCTTCGTTCGTGACAAATATGACTGAACAATTTCGTCACAATTTCTAGTCAATGCAATAACTTCTGTCTGCTCTGCTCTGTTTGCTCAGCAAATGTGTCAGAAATCGCGCAAGGCAGTCACGTACACGGAGCCCCGGGGAATTGAATAGTTCTGTCTTCACTGATCATACGAAAATGTTTTCAGTACAGAATTAAATTGTATTCAATTATCATTGCGAATTTGTGTCCACTTTTCTCTGCTAGTGTGATGTAAATAATGATTTTGGTGCATTTTAAAGCGCAAACCGTGAATTTTTTGTGCTTTAAACGCGCACCAAAATTATTATAAACTAGACCTTGCGCCGCTCGAACCCACTGGGGAGTTTACAGCGCTCTTTTGAGCTCTGCCAATGTTAGAGAAAAGTGCAGAGAAAAAAACGAAACAAAACGGCCAAAACGAAGCGGAAAGAAAGGATGAAGAAAACGGAAAAGAGAAGGGATAAAAGGGCTGGCTGAAGAATGAATCCCCGTTGTGAAATCCCGCCTACATTTCTGAACGCAAAGACGCACGCACATCATTACCTTGGCGGTGAGATTCAACGTGGGCCGGGGCAGTAGACGTGACGTCATCAGTATCGGCGGCTTCGTCCTGCGAACCCATGATGCTCTGCACGCAGTTGACCGCCGCGGCGCCAATTACTGCTCCACGCTGCTGCTGCTGCGATTTATTCGCCGTCGTTGATGTCACCCCCAACTGCTGCTGCTGGCAGCAAGACGAATGAGCTGAAATGACCACATACACTACACAGTAGACTATAGTCGCTTTAATTTCGATGCACGCACGCCATCCTTATACGGCGATCCGGGTAATTAGTGACAACTGCGGACTTCTGTAGAAGTTGTATATCGTAGCCGATGCGTGTATGAAAATAGATACGTTTAGTAACACTATATTAACCTATAGTTTTTCTCTTGCCTGTGCGACTGTGACATCATAAAAGACTCGAGGTTTAAACTCTAGACTAACAACGCACGTTAAAAACAATCAAACTTAGAGAAGTCGAACGTGCCTAATGGCATTTAGAAAAATGCAACACTGCAGATACTGCTTAAAGAAGCTCGATGACTTCTTCTCATTAAGTACTGCTTGCATAATGCTTTTATGCCCCGTGCCCATGCCCACATCACACGTCGAATTTTTTTTATAGCATGTTGTTTTAAATGCCAACATTTGTGCTTCTGTCGTATTTTTAGAGTCCAAGTTTCTGATGTGTATGAAGTGTAGGTCTACCAAGTTTTGCACGTCTTGACGATCTGCATTTTAAACCACTGGGCACCAAATACTACAGTGTTTAGATATTTTCTTTATGTGTTTTTAGACCAGCTGCTTTTGCCACTATATTCAATTGATTAGCACTCATCTGTATTAGACTGTCCCTTGTGTTTGCAAAAAGATCGATGCCGTCTGCAAATGCCAAATGATTCCGTCTGTAACCATGCAGTATACTGTATGCATTAGTAGTGTCATACCGCAATAGTGCCATAGGCAATGAATAGCTTCGGTTAACTCGGCAAGTCACGTAACCATCAAGAAACTCGACAGATTGACTTTTATCCTGAGTTGCAAACAGGAAAAAAGTAGACCAAAAAACGTAAAAATAACTTAGCCACCGCTTTTTTTTTACAATTCCCAATTTTCTTATTTTCCTTCTTTGCATGCTTCTTCTTTCTTTATTCAAAGCGTCTAAATTCTGCAATAAATTCAGCCCATAACTATATGCAAAAGGGCGTAGAAAAATGTACGTTGAAAATAAAAATTCTGCTTTAAGGAAAGTAAAATATTTTCGTCAAGTTAGCATTAATTTTAATAATTCGTAATGTCTATTTACAAGGTTTCAACATGACAAAGCTAAAGAAAAAATAGCTAAGCGGCAAGTTAAAAACCTGTGTGAGTGTAATTCGCAGTTTCATCTGACAGCGTAATAAAGCCAAGCCATATACTTGGCTGTCAAGAGTTGAAAACATGCCAGCCAAGTCTTTAAAACATAGTAATTCTAAGCGTTAATTATGTTAACCGGAGGATGCCTGGAACATTCTGTATGTTATTTTATTAGATTATACATACAGTAGGCCTAGAATGTATAGTAGTGAAAAACGCGAAATGCATCGCATGAAAACTAATTAGTGTCAGCTGCTTGATTGCGACGTTAGTCAGAAACTGCAAGCCTGGATGACTGACTTTTTCAGTGACGTTTTTCTTATCTTATTAGCGGACGCACTCGGTTCAGAAAAAAATATTAACCTACGTAATATACTAAAGTGCGTGACTGATTCGGCTCAAACACACGACAGAAAACCGTACAACTCAGAAATAAAACTGACGTAAATCACAGTACGATTAAGTCACACGTAAGACACGGATCAACATCATTATCTTTGAAAAGCTTCTGGTGTTTAATCTAGCTGATAGCTACCTTCAAGTCCTACGTCTCTAAGGCGTATTATACAGCGGCGCTCAGGTGCAGCGTGCAACAGCAATCATCTTTATTGCTTTCGTTTGCGTTGCAAAGACAGGCATTTTACGTATAGCGTTTATATACAAATCAGTGAAATCAGGAACGCATTCACCTGCATGTCGTCGCGTGATTGACAGCCTACTTACGAAGGCTGCCAAGTCCATGATTTCGAGTCGGTGCTAATCAAAAATTCTCAGTGCCTATGTTTTACTTACAACAATCCTCACTTAATTAGCTGTACAAGTACAAGTAATTATTATGTTAGCACACACCGTAACTGCTAATTTGGTTGTCTTTAGTTTCTGTTTTTATCTGTACGTGATATGCTTATTTTTGCATTATGTTTGCTTTCTTTTTATGATAACACGAACTTATGGTTTTTATTTAACAATTGGAAGCCCAGCTGTCGCTAGGATAGTTAACCGCACTGGTTGTAAGTGACCTTTAAGGTCATCCAAGGTTAACGATTTTTATGTCATTTGAAAGCCAATATGCGACTTCCTATCAATGATTAATAGCAAACTATGCTCTTTCTCGCACCGTTTACCCACAATACATCCGTGACGGACAGACAGACAGACAGACAGACAGACGAACCGACCGACCGACGGACGAATGATAATCATGACAACAGCTCCACCGTTACTAAAGTACAGTCGGCTAAAAATCATCGCGCAAAGTTTTAAGCATATAACTTCTCTATCTGGTATTCTCTGTCATCTGTCATTAGCAAACATAAGCAGCGGAGGGACAATGTTACTACTCCCAACAGCAGGCTTGCGGTCTGCCAGCACTGATGCTCCGATCATAAAAAATTAGGCCGCGGTTACACGCAATACATTTGCAAAAATGTCGAAAACATGTTGAACATAGAACGTAACTATGTAGTAAAATAAAACCTTTCACCTGTTTTATTAGCATGGCTACAGCCAATATTTTTAAACGTATTGTTAATAACCCTGATATAAGCCACGCTTATAGTTTAAGCTGCAAAAACGTTGCGGGATAGGCCTATTGGCAGTAATGTTTGCGAGTGTTTCATTTGACACGTCGTGAGAGCTGCTTGCTAGCCGCTCGTATGTCGTCGGCTTTGTCGAATCAGCAGCACGGCCGACTGACAGGAAGCACGCACACACATTGCAGCTGCTGACGCTGATGCTGCTGTTGACTCAATATCTACGACATCAGCGGGAAGCGACTGGAAAATGCCGGAATGGAAAATGACACTACTCCGGATTCACTGAATCCGTCACACGCACAGCAGTATTTCGCTAAAATATTAAAATCATTTTTTTTCAAATAATAATTTTGGTTAAAATTTAAGATGCTGATAATGAAGTCGACAGTGCAGTGCAGTCTAAGAGTAACATCATGAAAATGTAACGTCATTGCTAGGGACCAACCGAATTCACGAGGAAAAAATGCATGATTTCACGGCAGAATTTTTTAAATGTGTCAAATTTCACGGAAAATTCAGGGAAAGAGTTTCAGAAATTCGCGGGAAATTCACGTGCCCCACAGACGTTATTTCGAGGTGCTGCGCTAAAGCAAACGAAGAAACTTCAGAACAACGAATATTTACTACACTAAGTCAAGACTCAAGACAGTCAATGTCAACTACTTAGTGCTGAAGTGCGACACGTAGCAAACAGCAACATC
>Ga0209367_1002950_pt1 | contig 22813 bp, 8 predicted proteins | sample WorMetLIZISLAND2_FD_187412 | JGI IMG/M metagenome (GOLD analysis project Ga0209367, IMG submission 187412) | Marine gutless worms symbiont microbial communities from Max Planck institute for Marine Microbiology, Germany - Olavius geniculatus... ... | reverse complement strand
AGCCAATAACGGCAAAATGACGTCTTTTTAAGGGGGGTACCCCTCTTCGACGCCTTCGTTCGAGGGGAACCCCTGCACCCAGTGGCACGAAATTTTGTCACGATAAACTAGAGACCTTGGGGTAGTCCACGGTGAAGATTTCGTGATCCTAGCTTGCACTGTTTTGATACAGCTCACGAGTGTGATGGACGGACAGACAGAGACAGACGGACGGACGCCCAGACGATGGCAAAGACGCGCGAAGCATACTGCTTTCGCTCGTAAAAACCGACGTCATTGTATTTTGCATGAACAAATTAGTCAGGGAAATGATTAATTTTTGTTTTGGAAAGTCAGGGAAAATGAAATCTGCGGAGTAGTAGGAACCATGTATACTCTATCTCTGTTATTTGTTGATAAAGCTGTTCATGACAATTTTAGGCTAGGCATGAGAAATAGCACAAGTTTTGTCCCACTGATTTGATACTAGCAGTGAATAATTAAGTATCGAATAGTTAAATTGCTCTGAATTTGACTTGGTGTAATGTGACGTGGTATCACAGGAACTGATTTAGCGCATAGGAATTTCCAAAGATCTTCGCAAAATGTTCGCAGTGCTGGTCAGACTGGTAGAAGACGCATGGATATGACCCTGCGCAGCACGCCAAGAAATGACAGCCGACATGACTCCATATTGGTCTGTAGTCTTCCTGCATGCTTCTTCATGCCAGTTAATGGTTATTTTACTAAAATTAAATATTTCAGTAGTGAATGTAAGGCCCATAGAGTGGCACTGATCTGTTTCCTTAGCCTTCAGCCAGACACCAGCGTACACTGCAAGACCACTGCATCGTGCAGTGTGTGCCTCTCTGTGCACCAGCTATCACTAGTAGTCTCGTATTTACTGTGCCTACCATGATACTATGAAGGGATGGCCAAGCTGAGTTAATAGGTGGTTTAGCTGTACTTCCCGATGTTACTCATCCAAATACAGTAGTATTGGCAAAGAGTAGCTTCACTGACTGCTAAAGCGTGTCACTAACCAAGCATCACTGCATCTTAATCTGAGATAGCTGCAGACATTTTTACTTAGAGACTTGCGCTATAGCTGGAGTCACACAGAACAGTGCAGGTTAATGTCGTTTATGCATTTTCTGCTACGGTGTAATGTGTACTGTTTGATTTTTTGTCATTGTAGAACTCAAGCGCTAGAGAAAATGCTGAATTGCTGGATGAGTGGAGTCTTGTATGGATGAACAGTGGTGCTCTCTGTCTGGAAGGATTTCGCAAGTATGACACTTGCTTAGCATGTAGATGTCACTGATTGCATTAGTTCTACTGTAGTTAATAATGCCATATGATCTCAGCAGTGAAAGTTCTTATCAGAGATGTGCTCTTATCGATTTAGGTCTTGATAGTCTTTAGTTTTTGGCCGATTGTTAGGTTTAGCCTTGGCTGTGGCTAAACCATATGTTGTAGAGTGTTGGCAATGGTACCGTCGGATAGGGCGATGAAGAGTTCTTATAGGCTGTTAGTTGTAACCATGTCTTTATCTGCAGCGGTTTGGCTGCAATTTTGAATGCAGTTTTGAAGTTTTGCCTGCAGCCATGTGCCATATTTACTATATCGAATTTTAGCACTGATTGTAGCGTTTGATATAGCAGCGGCACCATACTGTGTATGGGACTGTAGTCACTGTGGGAAATCGCTTTCTTTCAGTGACTGGAAGTTAGTCACTTACCTTCTGATATAGGCAGTATGGTTTGCCCCCTGGTGACTGGCCTTAGTCAACGATCTACAGTGTGGTCTTGTTTACATCACCGTTTTTGACCACTCTCACTGTCAACTTCGTCATCATTATGACTGATTGCACCTAGCTCTGTATGATGACTCAGGTGAGTTGTTGATTGCTTGATTTATATTTTCCAATTGTGTAGCTGCAACTGTGGTTTGATGTAGTACACCATGTCTCAAAAAAACAGTCAAAATTGTTTTCGGCATAACTTTGTCAAATTTTCACCCACTTTGATAATTTTTGGCAGAAAGATGGCCAAGACGATATTATTATCTACGATGTACTCATTTACCACCTCAGCTAATAATTTATATGCCCACTGTCTTCCAATAGACAGCATTATCACATTGATGACTGTCTGGAGGATAACAGGGAAGATTATTAGAACTACCATTATGTTAATTACATATGCACGTGTATAATGGAGTTCTTACAATTTTAGGTTAACCTTGTTTTTGTATTTTTGTGTTTCGTGTTTCTGTATAGGTTAAACTTTCTGTTTATTGTAAAGTTTAAACTTACCATTCCATTATTGTGTTTGTGTGCATTCTGCCTCAAGAAGCCATCCCCGAAATTACCTATACTGTGTTGGGTGGGACATTAAATCCTACTCACTCATTCACTCAGCTAATTTATGTCAACGCACTGCCATGTGAAACACAGATGCCATATTGTTACATTACATGGCAATTATTTGTATCAGATGGCTCACCTTTGCATCATCAAGAAGGTGCTACATGGTTTCATAATTTTGAGGTATTAAATATTATATGCTGAAAACAGCAGACAACAAAATAGCTGGCTGATGAGCTTAAAACACGTCTAATCGATGAGTGAATGCATTTGATCAGTTAATCGTTGATTCTGCTATCAGCCATTGGCATTGCATCTAAGCCATTGCGTCTTTGTACACAGAGCACACTTTGGCATAAATTCTAATTTGCAAGCGAGTTGTTATGCAAACTTACAATTCTGTTAAACAATTCACATTTTAGTGTATTTTGTGCCTAATTAACTCATTACAGCGTTTACTTCAGACAACAACTCATCATTTTGCAACAATTTAGCGCATCTATGTTTCACATGGTAGAGCATTGACATAAATTAGGTGAGATGGAAAATGAGTGCACTTTGCATAATTTCGTCATCTTGGCCATCAACACGCCAAAAATTATTAAAGTTAGTAAAAATTTGATAAAGTTGTGACAAAAACAATTTTGACTGTTTCTTCTGAAACACGGTGTTAATACACTAGAACTGGTTATTGCTTGGGTGACTGGCTGCCTGGAAAGAGACAGGTAAACCATTCTAGTTTGTTAATGGTCTGCAGCATTATGCAATTGATTTAAAATAATTGGTTTCAGACAATGCATAAGGATATATTCCATCAAGGATGCCATTTCATGGCTGGAGGCTGTGAGTAGATGCACTGATGCAAGTGCAGTTTTAGTAAGAAACTGTCAAAAATTTATATAGCGATGCTACGGCCCAGGCTGGCTACATGATGACGATGATGACGTGTGTGTGTGTGTGTGTGTGTGAACGTGGTTGTTAGTGGCAGCCACCGCCGTCATACGACGAGGCCAGTTCAGCGGAGAATCCGTAGAATGTTGGTCGAGACAGAAAGCAAAAGCCGCTATCAACTCGTTGGTCCTCTGCGTGGCACATCCACCCGCAGTCCACGTCGGTTTACTCTTTACTCCTCGTTTCTGTTTGTTTCACAGCGCTCTCAAACGTATGTGGTTTAGGCTAGCAAAATACCATCAAAGGGCTCGGTAATGCATTTTTCTAAACAAGACAGAAATTATACATGCTTACCGAAATTCGTTAGCAGGTATTAGAAAAAATACACTCGCCACAGAAAAGGATGCGCGTCATTCCGCGCCCGCAAATTTCGTCTATTTTTGATCTACCATCAATCTGCAGCATCGTCCTATCCAACAACACCATTGCTGACTCTTTGTGACTTACCATTTAGCCACAACACATTTTGTCACAGATGACAGACGACAACTTTTACAGCTTAACGGTCAGCTCAAAAATTATATCTGCATAGGCTTTGGTTTTCTGCGGTGAGAGCTAAGTAACAATTTTTAAGATGAGTCATACCAACTTTCCCATAGCTGTGACAATTTGCTTGTCATGGTGACATCTAGCAGTGAATGGAAAGCATTTTAAAAGGCAACAGATAAACTTACACAGTTTTAAGTAGCCATTTTTTCGTAGTTTTTTTTCTGCGTGGATCTCAGTGGCTGAACACTGAACAGTCTGTTGATGACAGGTACATGTTGTGCAGTAGCTTTACCATGTGATTTATTGGTGTGTGTGTGTGTTGTATAGTGGCTTTACCGCATGATATACTGCTGGCTTTCGACGCTGGATTTCCGTGGAACTGGTGTGAGCTTCTACAAGTGGCTTTTAAAGAGTCAGTAACTCATCACTGCTTGTTTTGTTAATTTTATTTAGATCAGCGCAAAAAATGTTGTACACTTGTGTCTGGAAAAAAACATCTCGGACATTTTCAGTTGTAACGTAAAGAATGACTTAGGATTATCAGATTTTAAAATTTTTGACACCGTTATTTCTGACACAACTGACAATCAGATGACTGCTCAATTTTCCACCACACTCATTGTCTGCTGCTGCACTACCTGGGGAAACAAAACCAATGAAATATTGCATTCTTTTATTCCGCTTTGTGTCTAAAAAACATCCCTAACATTCTCAATTGTAACTTTAAGAAGGATTGCCAGATTTTAATAATTTTTGGTTCGAATATTCCTGAGACAACTTGCCATTAAATAAATGTTCTATTTTTCACCTCACCCAAAATCTGTTTGTGCAATACCTGGGGAAAACAGAACCAACGAAATATTGCTTTTTCGCCTAATGCAGTATTATTGCTTGATCTAAATAATGCACAAAAAATATTTTGTTAACTTTCTTGACACTGGCTGACATTTCATCCAACTGTTTCGTTTTTCAACTGCCTGCAGCAAAATTGCTTGAAATATGGGACTTTATGGGTGCATTGTGCGAACACAGGCTTGGAGACGCTTTCTGCATTCATTGACAGCAGTATCGATAATGTTCTGCTTCAGACTAATACAGACTTCACCAGTCCCTTCTTGAATTCATAAACATTCATTTTTGAGTATTTCAACACATTTCGCTTGGTCTGCATTCCCTTGGTAGTGCAGAAGCAAACATGTGGTGAGGTGGGAAGCTGAATGGTCGTTTGATGGCAAGTTGTGTCAGAAATATTCACACCAGAAATTATCAGAATCTAATAACTTTTCTTGAAGTTACAATTGAAAATGTCGGGGATGTTTTTTTTGAGACACAGTGTATTTTGCTTGTTATTGTTTTCCCAGGTAGTGCAGAAGCAGACATTTGGTGAGATGGGAACTAGAATGGTCATTTAATGGCAAGTAGTGTCAAAAATATTTGCACTAAAAATTTAAAATATCTGTCAATCCTTTTTTAAGTCAAAATCGATAATATTGGGGATGCTTTTCGACGTATTTCTGTTTATTTCAACTCGTATTTCGTTGGTTCTGTTTTCCCCAAGTGGTGCAGAAGCAGACATTGGGTGAGATGGGATATTGAATGGTCATTTGATGGCCAGTTGTGCCAAGAATAAACGTACCAAAAATTATTATAATTGGATATCCCTTCTTCAAGTGACAATCGATAATGTTCGGAGTGTTTTTTCCGGACACGGTGCAATATTGCTGGTACTGCAATGCATATGGGCTAGTAGCAGTGAGATAGTCTTATTACTTTGCTGTGATGTGTTGCTTTTGAATCATAAATATTCCCGAGGAGTGGCATGCACTGTCACTAGTAACTGTGTTGTTGTAGTATTTGCAGGTTGCACTCTGAAGAAGACAATACACTACCGGATACTTCAGGTTACGTACTTTTTTCTCGTTGTTTACTTTGAAACGTAAACATAATAGTTTGCTTACAACATGTATACTATTGTGACTTTGTTTTACAGACGTTTGTTTTGTGTCTCTGACTAACTAACCCTATCGAACTATAGTTGGATAGTCTTTCAGGTTTAAAGCTAGTTATTACGTAGTTGTAAGTTACGCATCTGAAAATTTGCAGTTTTGCAACAATTAACGTGTGCCTAATGCTATTGAAAAATGTTACAGTGTTCACAGTTCTGGCTTTCGAAGCTGCATTTCGAGACTGATGCATTGTCATTTTTGAGTTGTAATTATTTCCTCATTTCATAAGATTCCACTCAGACATCAAAACTTTTGAGTTATCCAGTCTCACTCAAAAGGCACATTTTAACTGAATAGACATCTGTTCTATTTGTTACACTGTTGGATTGTACTATAAGCCAGTGGCCAGTTAGCTGTAAAATTTCTGATTTCTACAAAATGGCAAGTTAAGTAAAGTTAATGTCATGGATCGGGTTACAGCAGAAAATGGACTTTGCTGAAAAATAACAACACTGGTCAGGCTGCAGAATGGACTCGAATCAAAACGGATCATCAGGTTGTAAGAGTTACTGTAACTTATAGCTTTAGCTGTAGCAACTTTAAACATAACTTAAAACGTAACTATCTTAACATTGCTTTCAACTTGTGGTTCTTGTGTCGGTGTTGGTAGTGCTGGACGTTGATGACAGTCGGATATCACGCTCACGGCGCAGTGGCCGGCTCCGCCTCCCTCCATTAGCATTCTGGGCCGGCCAGCGTATGCTTGTCCCAATGCACAGCAGTAATCTGGGCTCTGATAGCAACATTCAGCTCATTCAGGGAGCCGATGACATGATTGCCGATGGAATACGTCTCTCTTTTACTGAAGATGGCAAAAACATCTCCTACATTGAACCAGCAGTGCAGGTGATTATGTCTGATATTTGTCTCTGACTATCTGCAACCTACACGTTGACATATTATTCGTTATTGCTATTAGTGAGAATTTTCACCATTGTTGTTGGTAGGGTGAGATGAAGATGGATTACAAATTTCGATTCTCTTTTAGTGTTTGGTCTTGGTCTTGAAATTCTGCCCATTGTTTCTGTTTGGTACTCATATTTTGAAAATGGCAAGGGCTTGAGGTGTGCTTGCTTTGAAAATTATATTAGGAAGCAATATTTGGGATTTACCAGGTGGAGCCCCTATTGGGGTCCAGCACAGAGTGCCTTAGTTGGATGGTCTCTGGTTGATGTAATCCACAATTTAGTGTGCTTTTTGTGCCAAAAACTGGTTTGCTGAACAAATTTGAAGTATCGACGTAAAATGTGTATTTTGTCTGTAAAAGTCCACTGTATCATTTGCATTTTTGCTGTAATTTTTCTACATAGTGAGAAATGTGCTATGGCAAAAATCATTAGTGGCCAAAGCATGCTTGTTGAAAGTGTATTAACAACATCCATGTGATTCATTTCTTTTTGTTGTAGATGTCAAAGAAAAAGTTGAAGAAATCAAAGCATAAATGGAAGACTCTTTGTTCATCTTTTAGTGGAACTAGTGAAAAGGATGCAATTATGTCTGAGTACGTGTGGTTGCTTTCAATGATTAAACAGTTACGTTCGGTAGTTAGTGTGCTTATTGTGTGACCACTGGCCAGCTTCAATGGCTGCAATATGGTTTTTATCTATCCATCTTTCTCTGTTTGTTTCTTAGCTGGATTATGAAAAAAGTTATGAGTGGATGTTGATAAAATTTGAGTAGGGGTTGGGCATTGTCCAAGGTCAAAGTGGTTAGACTTTGGTGTGATTGTGAGGTCTTCTGTGGATTTTGGATTATTATTTTGAATTTTACACCATTACAAGATGGGCGTAAGCTGACACATTGCGTTGTATTTCAGCAAGTTACGAATGCATTTTTAGGGTTCAGAGTGGTTAGATTCTTTGCGGTAACAGTTTCTAAATTCTGATTCAGTTTATATGTACACTGCAGCTGTATTGAGTCCGTTGTATTAGCCAGGTGGCAGCACATTTTTAGAAGACATTTGTCCTGTCTCAACACTGATTGTAGAGCTGACAAATTAATGCGTTAATAAATTAATGTGCGTTAAAAAAATTAACGCGTGTTAAAAAAAATTAACGCACATTTGTAATTGTAATTACACAGTGTTTCATAAAAAAGGACCCCTTTATGTTTTTTTTCATAATTCACTCAAATGATGAGCAATTTGCATGAAATTTTTTACCAGTTGTAACTGAATAAATACTTATCGAAATGTTTTAACAAAACATGGCAGTTGATTAAATATTCTTTGCTAGTCATGATGTAACGCTGACATTATAATGTGTCACAGGTACAAACAGGCTAATCCCAATTAGTGCTGCCAGTTGCTACCCTGCTTCAGTGGTGAAAAATCTGGTTCGTTGGTGTCAAATATTTGAAGTTTTACAGTTGCAGCCACTAAAACGTGCAAAGTGATTAAATTTACATGTCTGTGGGGATAGTTGGTCTTTCACGTGTTCGAGCAAGACAGTGCACTATCACACTGAGCTTGCAAGATGTTGAGTTTTTGGATCACAAGACGCCCGATTTCATGTTTCCATGTTGCTCAGTGCTGACATGATAAGCACTTTTAATTAGCGAATCAGATTAAGTTCACCGTCGAAGCAGGGTAGCAACTGACTGCACCAGTTGAGACTAGCAAGTTTTTACCTGTGACACATTATGACGTCAGCGTTACATCACGACTAGCAAAGAATATTTAATTAACTGCCATTTTTGTTCAAATATTTCTAATTAGTATTTATTCAGCTACAATTGATAAAAATTTCATGTAAATTGCTCATAATTTGAGCAAATTAGGAAAAAAACAAAAAGGGGTTCTTTTATGAAACATCGTGTAATTTACTGAATTCTGTGAAGAAAAAGTTCCAGTATTCCGTTAAACTGCGGTTATTTGACAATCGAATGAATTCAAGTAACTAAACCGTTAACGGTAACGCTAAAAGTTGCCGTTCCATCACTACTGTAAATAAATATTATTCAGATGACAGGCTAATAGATTTCTTTGCTAGCTATGACATTAGTTATTGTTGAAAAACGTGTTTTATTTGCTTTCTAACTTTCTATATTCCACAGGCAGGGCCCCTCCATATGTTGCGGGACTGACTAAATTTCATTAGAGTGACGCAAACGGGTTTGTCGCGGACTTGTAACGGACTTTGTCACAGACTTGTCACGGACTTTGTCACAAACATCTCAAGTTTCGACATGTCGAGATTGTTTGTGTCTATGACTTTCATGATTTATGTCTGCAACTTTCACCAAAACTTCATGATTTCATGATTTGTCACCGTTTGCATTCGCAACTTTCATGATATGTGTCCGTGACTTTCCCCACGGGGAAGTTTTAGTGAAAGTCAGCGTAATGGAATTTGGGCTTAAGTAAATGTGCATTGGACTGTGTGCAGTGCAGTGCAGTAGGTCAGTGGACATAGCTATTTGGATTGCCGTACGCATGTACGTCAGCACAAGGCTTGGTGACATCTTTGCTTTCAGTATATGAAGCTTTGTTGCGATTGCGTCATCTCTATGTGAAGGTCGATGTCATCAGAACTGCAGGATGATGGTGATGGATCTAATGTACATAAGCATGGTGAGTCTGTAAGTCGACTCAACAGCAAGCACACTGGAAAGAAAACAAGGAACATTGCGTCAAAGTCTGCACAGAAGGTCTGTCATTGCAACACAGGGTGAGCTCGGAAAACCACTGTTTGTGAGCATTGATAAGTTAGCAATAGTTAGCGGTAGAAAGGCATCTGATATGTCATTGTTGTTTTTTGCACTCCCTTGTGCCCGAATTCATTGAACTGGCAAACTCTGTCGATTTTTTTCAATCTAAATTATTATTAATTGTTATGTCATTATTAATTTCAGATACTGGCCTGCTGAAACATGTGCTAATCAACTGCTGGGCTCAGCTGAGACAGGATGCATTAAATTAACTACCAAAAAAACTGATGAATTGATGATGCTCATCAAAGCAAAAGCAGATGGTTAGAGTTCCAGCCCATGTTGAGTTCTGCGTGTGTGCTTAGAATGCTGCTGCCAAATTTGTTTGTTTTTTACTAATTGCCAGCTGAATTACTACAGAGCATGTTATGGGAATAGCTGATGATATGACTAGCTTGACTGGGGGTAGGCTGATATGCTGTCATCATGCCAGCATCACCAGCTGTTGAGTCTGTTCAGTTCAATTACACCAGTAGACCACAGAGACATTAAATTTTGTCATGTGGCCTACTTAGTGAGGTCACAGTTGGACTAAGGATTATCTTAAATTGTTATTTGACAGTTGACTGCTCAGTTATCAAGTAGTTACTGTTCATGATAGTGACGAGAGTATTGTTTTCAGTGTCATCACTAAGTTTGATTCTCTGTTACCATGGTAACTTGAGTCTTGAAATGCTGCTCTTAGCTTGATGAAATTTTATGCGGTTGTTTGCCGTGACAGACTCTAGAATACTATTGAATTTCAAAGTCAAAGGTGAAAGTCACAGGACTTGATTTTCGGATTACATTTCATTGTGAGATGCTACCACCTACTACTAGGCTGGCCAAGCTAGGCCGCTGGCTGTTGGCCGATGCTGACATCATTGCTGTTAATATCGCAGCATGCTACTGCAGCTACCATGGGCAGTAGTTAGCCTTGCACTAGGCTTCATGATGTTGCTGAAATTTGCTTTGTAGGAACAAATTTATTGTAAATATTGTTCTGCCGATAGGGCTGCACATCTGATATTATGTAGAATCTGATGTGTCTGTAGGTATCTGCCAGCAATAGTCGCCACTCTGCTCCAAACGGTCATGCATTCGGCAATGACACTGCCACTGACAGTGGAATTGAAGGTGCTGGCACTTCTGAAAATGACAGGACATTCCTTGGCACCCATGTGGTAGCATAAGTTTATTACTGTAATGATAATCCCTGGGATGTTTACTACTGGGGGTATAAAAATATAAAGAATAATGATATTATTAAGAGTAATTTGATAATTTGATAGTAGTGGTTGTAGTAATGCTGGCTGAGTAGTAGTACTAATGTGAGTCGTTGTGGTGTAAGAACAGAGGGTTTCTTTGTCCGTCTTAGCTGTCAGTGATATTTGATGTGTGATTGTTGTCAGTAATCAAACAAAAAGATAAATATATATATTTCGTAAAGCTCCATAATGATCTTGACTTCAGAGATGCGTTACATAGGACACCATCAATTCTGTGATTTTTTAATTCTTTTTCAGTCTTCTGTCTGCAGTAGAAGCTTTGCACTGAACACATTGTTTATTAGCAAGCATAAGTGACGATCACTGTTGTAGTGAATCTTGTATTCAGATTCCCAGGCTTTCATTTCCATGACAATTTGTTTGTTTTTGAAAATCTGATGTGTGTTATTACATAGTCTATTAAGGGCTACATAACGCTATGGATCAGTTATAGCAAACAGATGATAGCAAAGTTTATTATCGCAATTCGCTGAGCCCCAGAGCCCTGTTTTATTTGTTTTAAAAACTAGTTTTTAAAGCCCAGTTTTACACCTGTTTTCATAATGCAGACTGGTGTATGGGAGTCTATCTCATTTGCTGTACTGGTAGCTGCTGCAATTAGGCAGGATTAGTGATGGATGGTGGCAGTTTTTGTTGTTGCTGGTGCTTGATGTTTTGCCACATGATCAGAAATGAGCACAACTTAAAGAAACTATGTCCGAAAAATTGTCAGACCTTACCCTGAAATTTGGTACATTTTCAGACTACTCTAGACTTTGATCACAGATATCTGCAAAGTAGAACAAGCTATCAACAATTGGAAAATGGCACTACAAACCACAATCTTTCCCACATATGATCGCAAAATTTGGTGAACTTTGCTTAATGTATCGTCTGATGTTATGAGAGAGAATCTCAAGAGTACATACAGGATGACCTGTTGTGCATTAGACTACAGAACGTCTGAGGGCAGATCAGTTCTGCCAAGGAGTTTGAGTCATTGTTGTGTATGTGGCCTGGCATTTCTTAAGCCAGATTGTGGCAGTGACCAGATCTGAGTTGAACCAGTAGTATTTGGTTCGCATCTTGACAGATCAGAGACTTTAGTTGCTTTCGTTGAGCACCGAAGTGCCGTTTATCATGTCTAGTGCAATGTTTTGTGTGCAGCATCGACAGAACAGAAGCAAGAATGCGGTGAGGACACCAGCATCGAACCGTCAACGAAAACGATCAGTGCCACAAACTGTGCCAGTACTGAAAGGTATTGTGGTGACATTTTAATCATCTCAAACATTTATTTTCATTCTTGTATGCATACTGCATGGTATCTTGCAGTGCACAGTTTTGAATTGTGAAATAGGTGCATGTCTTAGGTAAGATGTAGAGCTGTCGAATTAACACGTTAACACGTTAAAGAATTAACGCATGTTGGAAAAATTAATGTATACGTAAATTTACTTTAAAATTCTGTGAAAGAGGAGTTCCAGTATTCCATTAAACTACATTTATTTGACTATTGAATGATATTCAGGTAATTAAAAATTGTTTTGTTGCCGTTCCATCAATGCTGTCATGGTTCTGTGACACAGGGCGGTAGGTGTGGTGTAGTGGTAACGCGTCTGATCCGATCAGCGAAGTTACTGTACGCCGGGCCCGGTTAATACTGCGATGGGTGACTGCCTGCGGGCAGGTAAACCATCTCGGGATGTAACCAACTGCCTAGGTCAACTCAGCCTTCCATCCCTCCGGGGTAGGTAAATCGAGTACCGGCCTATCTGGCTGGGGTTAAGGCGGGGCGCGTTCACCTCTGTCGGGTGGCAGGTAACAGTGTGTGATCCCATATGACAAGTGACGCTCTGTAGCTCTGAGATGAGTTCGCTCATTAGGAACTATATGCAACCTTTAACCTTTAACAGCCACGAGTTTGTCGGTTGTCATTCTGATTACTTTCTCGTTGCAGTCTATCTACAATATCACTAATATTAATAATGCGTTATTAACACGTTAATGCATGCATTAAAAAATTAACACTTTGACAGTTGTAGTAAGGTGATCATTTGTCAGGAAAACCTAGAACCGTCCCGAAATTTTGATAGTTTACATGTACAGGATGCAGCAAAAAAATAGCTCTCTAAAGTTTTTGCGCTGTTTTCTCAGCAACCGTTTGAGATTTTCATTTGAAATTTTACAGTGTTATTTAGTGAAACTTTTCACATTTAACTGCCAAGTAAAATGTGATTCTGTTGTAAAACGACAGAGTTATAGACTTTTTAACATGGCCGCCTACCGATTTTTCAGCTTAAAAAATCTTTAAGCTACTACACCAGTGCAGTAACATCATTGAAATAAGTTAACTTATGATCAGATGCCAGAATTTCTTTGTCGATGTGAATGTTCAAAGTGTCCAGCTCCAAGCTCCAACACAAGCCTTCATTCGCTTACTTTGATAGATTTTTCACAGCCTCATCGATCAGTCCTTGTGGCAAGTTACCTCAGAAGCACCTGAAGTGCTTCCTTGCAGGGTGGCCACTCTTCTGGAAAACCTGGAAGTCAGGGAATTGAAAAGTGGTCAGGGGAAATGAATTATTACAATTATTCAGTTGCCGTGAGTATTGTTTGTGTTTGAAAAATCAGTGACTACAATAACAGTACCATAGACCACAGTCAGCTCATTTATTCTTTACACCCGTAGGCAGCACAGTATAAAAATACACATATTCATAAGGCATATCAGTTTACTCATTTTAATGGGATAGTTGACTTTACCTTTCCTGACAAAGTATACGAGATATACTGGGAAAGTCAATCCGGGGACCTTTCGGTCGCCAGTCTGGCCCAGAATCGTTAGACTACCAAGCCTGCGTTGCTTGGTAGTCTAATGATTCTTGGCCAGACTGGCGAGCGATAGGTCCCCGGATTGACTTGAGCCTGGAGCACTGCCAGGTAACAACCTTGGGTAAGTTGTTCACACACGTCCTCTGTTCACCAAGCAGTATAATTTGGTACCAGCCAAATGGCAGTGATGCCCTGCAGCTAGGAAGGTAACTGTAGGTCTGGCGTCACACTGGCCATGCGTCACGGACTCGGTGGTTTATCCACCTATGGGGTCAAGGGCCACGGAAAGGGAGATGAGCACCCCGCCTATGCCCCGGAAGGGCATGGCATGCTTTACCTTTTACCTTTAGTTTCACTGCAGTTATTTGAAAACGAAAATGAACTGCAGTGCATGCAGTGCATTAACATACGTTTTGTTTTTGTATATACTTGCAAAACAACCTTATTTCATTGGGTAGTTTTCAGTGATTTTCATAGTAGATTGTGTTGTCTGCAGGCAAAGATGCCGTAGCATGTCAGAGACAGTGTGTAAGTGAAAGGAAAGCCAATAGTTTTATCAAGGTAAGTTACATTGACATCAGTTTATATAGGGATGGAATGGATAATTGCATTTGCAGTGTCAAAGTGAGAATAGACGTAACTGACAGAGATGTGGTCTCGATTGAGACGTCTCGGTCTCGAGACGTACCAACGTCTCGTCTTAGTCTCAGACGTTTTGTGCAGGCCAAAATAAATCGCAAAAACCCACAATATCGCAAATAAAAAGCGCTTACCATGGTGCGAGTTAATTAATCCATATAATTTTTTTATTGTCAATGTGTTTTACCATGCGTCACGGAAAACGTTTCGGCAAGACGTCTTCAAGGTCTCAGCCAGCATCTCAGAAGCTGCAACATTTCGTCTTGGTCTCATCTCGGACAAAATTTTGAATGTCTCAGTCTCAAAGACATCGGTTTTGGGTCTCGTCTCGGTCTTGGCTCAGAAGGTCTCGTGCACATCCCTGTTAACTGATGATGACATGTTTGGCATCTGCTTTTCAACATTGCAGTTCAAGCATCATGAAGAATTTCGTGTACGAGTTTGCATGGATTTTGAAAATCACAATGTATCTTGTTATAATTAATTACAGTAATGTAAGCAGCTTAAAAGTGGCGCTGCCACAGGGTATTGCGCTGTGATGTAACACCAAGATTTGTATTGATTGCATGTCTGACATTTCACTAATGCTGGTCACTCACTGTCTCTGTTAGGCTGCATTCAGGAGTACGGGTCTGGGTTTCCATTTATGGCCCGTAGAAGCTTAACTCGTACGAGTGTAACATTCACGGTCACTTGTACAAGCACATAACTCATTGCGTGTCAGCCATATTGAATAAAATCGAATCGAGGAAATGATTCGCCATTAAAACAACAATACTCCATCACATCGCTAATAATTTTACTAACCGCGCACCTCTAACGATGAACAATTTTACAGTGACATCAGTTCTGATGTCAAATATGTGCCGCAGCTTTTATAAATTATATTAATGCTATTTACAGACAGTTTACTTTGCACTGGTTGGATAAAAACATGACCTGCACAGAAACTAGTCATACGAGTGAAATTTACAGGTAATCCGTACTTGTATGTATGTGAACGGCCGTCTTGATGTTGAAAATGAATATCCAGTGGTTTAATGTCAGCGAAATGGACTAGGTCAAGAAACTTGAACAGAACGGGATGAGTAATTGAGGTTTGGTAGTTATTGCTCTGAGTGAATGCAGTGACTGATGGGAGAATGGATCAGATCAATGGATTGGTGGATCAATCGATGGATTGGTGTATTGGTGGACTGACTGGTGTGTAAACCCCTAAGCTGCCGACTTAGCCGCCGCCGCCACGTCGTGATTTTGCTAAGCCGCCGCCGCCACAAAAATTGCGGCTAAGCCGGGACCCAGCCGCGAAAATCTTAAGCCGCTGACACCGCAAAAATTGCGGCTAGCCGAGAAAAATTGGTTAATATTGGTTTGCCCCGTAGAAATAACATCCAGTAACGTAACTTTCCCTATAATCAGTCGCACAGCATTACAAATTACAACGTACACAACACTTACTACACACTGCATAATGCATTGCATAATATGCTGATTATGCATTGCACAACTGTAAAAAAACGTTCCAGAAAAAAATTATCAAAAACCTTAAAAGTCGTTAAAGACATGGCAGGAAAAACTGCTTATAACCTTAATTTGTTCAACCTCTTGCCTAATATCTAATGCTGTAGGTGCACTATAGCTGGAACTGGGAAGATACAGAGAGAGGAGAGGGAGAAAGAGAACTTTATTCAATTTCAATTCAACCATGTGGTCACATCACTAGACTAACTAAACAGAGTACCACAAAACTGAAATCTGCATGTGGCCTATAGATTAGTTTCTGCGATGGTTTTAAAATTGCTTCTCAAAGTTCTTGATAGAATTTTTGGCAAACGTTTTTTTAAATATAGGAAACGTTCACAAAATCGGAAAAAACGTTACAAACACACAAACGTAACAAAAGTGTAAAAACTGCAGACAAAACTGCAGAAACGTAGCGAAAATGCTAAGCTGCCATCGCCGCGAAAATCGCGGCTAAGCCGGGACTTTAGCCGCGAAAATGCTAAGCCACTGCCACCTTGAAAATTGTGGCTAAGCCGGCCATGAAATTCACGGCTAGCCGGCTTAGGGGGGCGAGTGAGTGAGTAGAGTTTAATGTCCCACCCGACACAGTATAGGTCATTTCGGGGACGGCTTTTTGAGGCAGAATGCACACAAACACATAATAACGGAACAGTAAGTTTGACCTTTACAGAAACACAAAACACGAACCTAAAATTGTAAAAACTCCATTATACGCGTGCATATGTAATTAACATAATGGTAGTTCTAATAATCTTCTCTGTTATCCTCCAGACAGTCATCAATCTTATAATGCTGTCTATTGGAGGACAGGGGCTGATCCGGCTTAGGGGTCTACTGGTGTGCATGTGTGGCAGATGAGAAAGTTGAACACGTCGGTGCTGGAGGTTGCTCTATTGCCGGACTTGTCCGACGTCGAACCGGACTCTGACGATGGACATTACTACTCCGACGAGTGACTGATGACAATCGCTGTGTCTGATGGTTCGTGTCATGTATGCGAGTTGTTAGTCCATGTGTCACACTGCATGTGTCAGGGTTGAGACATCCAGAAAACCCCAATCCATGGATTTATTGTGTAAACTCACAAAAAAACAACCACAATCTTAATCTAGTTTTAGTTTCTTTTGTTCCAGTGTGTTTTTATTACAGCTCAGTTTTTAAAACAGTAAACAGTTTTTTTAAACAGCAAAGAAATTTTGGATATTTATTTGACATGGACAGTATCTAGCAGTGCTCATTCTAATAGCTGAGCATTTTAAAAAACTGATCCAGTTGATCCATTTTAAAAAACCTATGTTTAACTGAAAAAACAATAAACCCGCTGTATTGGCCATTTGGGCTTAAAAACGTTTTTTTCAACCCTGGCATGTCTGAGCTTGTTATGGCTGCCCTTCAATACTTAAGCACAGGCCATTACGTTTTGCTTTTGCAGATTTTTTTAAGCACATAATCTCCAAGGCCCATCTGCTGGTCACCTCAGCACTTTGTCAAAAATTGGTGCCATTTTAAAAACAAGGCCCGAAAATTTCAGGGGCTCTCCACCTATAGTATGGGACAAAAACGTCTAAAATTTGATGTAATTTCAGACAACTGTAGGTCTTGATCATGTCCAGAACAGAACAAGCTATCAGCAGTTAGAAAATGACACTACAAACTACAGTCTGAATCGTATATGTTCAGTGATCACCTTATTTGCTGAAATATAGTCAACAAATGAAGTTAATTGAACTAGAGTTTGGACCCACACCACCCAAGATCACGTTTACGGCAGCCATTGCACTGCATTTTCTGGTGTGGTTTAGATATCAGCCGATTGTGAGCTGAAAGTTGTGCGGACGGTTTTTGTTACTTTACAGCTATTGTTGTACAGATACTGCACAATGAACGTTGTTACTTTTGGTAATATATTAATTGCTTTATTCTGGTGCACATTAGAATATGTTTAGTTTACACTGCAGACACAGCACTTGCTCCGTGAATATTAGATATTAAAATACAGGCAGTCCCCTGTCGAGTAAGAACTTAGCCAGGTTCTTCATACCTACAAGCCTCTGTTGCAAACGGTATAATTTGGTACTGATGTTCTGGGAAGGTAATCGTAGGTCTGGTGTTGTACTGGCCATGCATCACGAACTCATTGGCCACAGAAAGGGAAATGAGCCTATGCTCTGATGGAGCATGACCTTTTTGTGCAGTGATGAAGTTCGGACAATGGAAATATACATTTAGTTTATCCGAGTTAATTTTCTGATAATTAGAGAGCCTTTGTGAGTTAATTTTGTCATGAATATCAAGTTTTTGTGTGTTGGTTTTGTGTCTCGGTTGCTTGAGGTGCTGGGTGAAGTCAATAGAAGACACATGCAGCACTAACCTTGTTACAACCAAGGAACTGTTAACGTTTTTTTTGCAAAAAACAACTCAAAACTGGGCAAAAATTCAGCCGTGCATTTGAAATGAGAAGTTTTGAAAAACATTTGCCAATTTTTGAGGCACTGAATTAAAAAAACTTGTACATTAAAAACATGTATGTTATTGCATGTTGCACTTTATTTGTTGCAAGTGATTAAAATTTTAATGTCAGTGTTCACAAAATGCATGCCATCCTCCTGTATGATAATTGACTGTTGATGCATTTAATACATTTGATGATGGTCATAGCAACAGCTATTTGTGTTAGTCACTTATATGCAACAGTGTACTGATCGTTATTTCTTAGTTTGTGATGTGATGAACTATTGGCATTATGGCCATTTACGCAGTCAGCATTAGCAGTGACTCTGTTTCTTACTTATTTTATATGAGATTAAAGCCTGGTGAAATGCATGTTTCTTAATCGTAACAAAGCTTTTTGTTTTTACGAGGGAACTAAATGTGATCAGAAAATACCTAGGTTTTTAAAAAGTTAACAAAAAAACGTCAGAAGTGTAATTTTTAGATTTTTTATTTCTTTCACAATTTGATGAAGATATTTTATTTCATATTTTAATCATGGTTTTTGTTCACTCAACAGAAAAACATTTTGAAAACAATGAGGATGGTGTATAAGATATTCTTTCTGAGTGTTGAAATTTGTATCCCATCCTGTTTGTACCCCAAAACCTAAAAACTTCTGAAAAACCCAGGGGTTTTCTGATCCCGATTTGTACTGTAATTAAGTTGTGTTCTTTAGTATGGTACAAGAACACTGTTGTGAGGCAGTAACATGGTGTCACATGGAAACATTCAGTTTTCTAACGTCGCTGCATTGAAGTTTTACTGTTACATATACAGGGTGTGCCAGTAAAATCAATCTCCTAGAACAACTTCTGTACATCAGCAGTGGCCACATTTTCACACGTTATATACATATATTTGCAGCATATTTTGCAAACGATTTCTCAATAGAAACAACCAGTTTGTAACCCATCATCACTCGCTAGATAGTGTTTGATCACTTACTCTATTCTAGAGTTAACTAGTACACTCGACTAACTACTGCTTGTTGAGCCAAGCATTTATACACCATGTCTCAATAAAAAAACAGTCAAAATTGTATTTGTCATAACTTTGCCAAATTTTCACCAACTGCGATGATTTTTGACCAAAAAATGGCCAAAACAATAGAATTATGTAAAGTGCACTCACTTTACACCTCACCTAATTCATATCGATGCACTATCGTGCGAAACATAGATGCTCCAAATTGCTACATTATGCGGTGATTATTAGTATCACATTGCTTACCTTTGCATCATCAATTTGACAAAGGGTGCCACATGATTTAATAATATTGTAGCATTAAATATTTTATGGTGAAAATAGCAGACAACAGAATGAGCTTAAAACAAGTTTAATCAATGAGTCAATGCCGTTTGATCAGTCGAACATTGATTCCACTAGTGAAATGAATGCATGCAAGAGTTTGGGAGGGGTTGTACGCATTAGGCCTACGTGGTATGTGGTCATAATAACGTGCAGAGGGCGCCACTGATCTAATTGCCAGCACATGTCACAGAGACTATGAAATTCATAGTAGGAGCATAGTAGGCTGGAACCTTTAAGTGGTCGTCATTCACCAGATGTCATCACGAAGCTGAGCACTATAGGCCTAGTGACGAACTTGACAGAATCAGCGAGGAAAGAAGACCCGGCAACTCAACTCCCACCCCCTCAAGTTGCCCGTGGGTCCAGGTGGGAGTCGAGGTGGAGCCCGTACCTAAGGCCTAAGGACTCGAACGCCGTGGTCTGGGTTCATGACCGTACAACAGGGAAGGCACTAGAGGGGGCTGACAGACAGACAGACTTTTCGTGCATTATGGTAAGATTATCAGCCAGTGGCATTTCATTTAAGGCTAAGCCATTGTGTCCATGTCATGTATGTGAAACACATTTTGGGCAAAAACTCATAATTTGCAAGCAAGCTGTTATATAAAGTTATAATTTTGCTAAATACTTCACATTTCAGTTTATTGCGTGCTTAATTAAGTCGTTACAATGTATACTGGAGACCAACTCTGCATTATGCAACAATTTGGAGCATCCGTGTTTCACACGGTAGTGCGTTGACATAAATTAGGTTTGGTAGAAAATAAGTGCACCCTACATAATTCTATCGTTTTGACAATTTTGACGTTTTTTTTCTGAGACACGGTGTACAAAGCCTACAAATATTGCTACAAACATCTGTAGCACTAGCACTGCTACTGCTAAGCATCTCCACAACATGCCTCACAAAATTTAGATTATCTTATGCACTACAAATGTAAATCCTTATCTGTAAATACCATAATTTTTGCAAAAATGGAGATACAGAATTTTTCCCAGAGAATTGCCTCTATACAGAAGTACCAACAAAAGAACACATTACAAACAGAACACTAGATACTAAAACCAGGGTTGGAAAAACCTTGTTTTTAAAGAAAATGTTTAGTTTTTAGGTTTTTTAGGTTTAATAGGTTTTTAGTTTCTGGTTTTGTGTCCAATGAACACCATACACAAAATTACAACCCAGGAAAAACGTTATGCACCCTCTTATGAGTGAACAGCATAATGACACAATTGACATAATTAAAAAACAATTAAAATATAAATTAAAATATGGCATATTGTAATAAATTTTGCAACAAATAAAAAACCTATAATTGGACTTTTGAGGTTTTTAAACCTAAAAAACCTAGGTTTTTACACCAATTTTCCAGCCCTGGCTTAAACTGAGTACATGCAGTTCATTTTGCAACTGTTCGGTCTAGCACATGCATTGGAGCAAGAATACGTGACTGGCTGCTTTCAACAATGCATCCATCGGAGATCATTTCATCAATTATCATGTGCACCCGATCAATGTTCAGTAACAGCTGACAGTTACTGTCAAGGATTTTTGTACGTCGTACAAATTACTCAGTAACCAATCTGATTTGAGGGGTTAGTGCATTTATAAGACGAACTGTTACGACAAAGGAGCACAAATTAATAACTAATCATCGGAAAATTTCTGTAGTAAAAAATGTACATACTCTTTCCTCTATGTACCGGTAAATAGAAACCACTGTTTTCCGTGTCCAGTAACAACACGACTGTCCTACAGTGACAGTTGTTGAAACTAATGAAATATTAGTTTTAACATTACATTAGACATGGGAACCTAAATAAGTATTTTACTTCAAATTGGTTTTTGACAGATATTTGCTGTAAAAACTAAATAAAACAGTAAACTGATCATACTTTGTTCAAAATGATGTGAAAGTGGACAATTAAATGCAAAAATATATACACAACTTTTAATAACCAAAGGATACCTGTGGTTCTGTCTGCAACAAAATTCAACACAACAAAATTGTCATAATAAATCACACTGTAGCTGTTTTGTTTATATACATTGTGATAATCTGTTGTGCATTAACAGCAGAAAAGAACAACAAAATATTGCTTATGGTTTACTTAGATTATCATTTACTTGTATTTCAGAGAATACTACCAAGAATAGATTTGCAGTAAAATGTCACTTTGAAAGCAATCATGACCACACTGAAGGATGAATCACACAGAATGCTAAAATGCATTCTCTTCATATATATAAAAAATCCAAAACACTCACTACTTTTTTGAAATACTCTGTTAATATTTCTGCAACATTGTGTATAAATTCCCAAACTGCCAGCTCATTCTGAAACATCCATCACAACAGCACATCATTGCACATTGATGTAAAAAAAAAGAGGGAGTTTAACATCGTGCTACCAGCCTGATTGACAGTGCAAGAAATTTGCATTATGAAGAATGAACTAAAAAATTAAATTTAATGACATTAGAAAAAAAGAAGGCAAGGAGTGATTTACTAGAAAAATTTAAAATCATTAATGGTTGTTATAATTTCAGTCAGATTTGTTCTTTACATTATGATGAGGGTCAAAGAAGAGTCATTCAAAGAAGTTGTATAACATACAGTAGATTAGATGTGATGAGGTTCGTGTTTAGCAACAGAGTAATCGATAGCTGGAATGCACTCTCTGGTGCATGTGTTAACAGCACTACAGTAAAACAATTCAAAAATTGTTTTAAACATCAATTGCAACTAGAAACACGAAGTTCATTTTAGTAGTTGTTTGTGATAGTAAGCTTTATACTTGTGCCTCCTCATGCCATCAGTAATACTGGTTGGCCGCCGTGAATTCGGTGAAAGTAATTCTGCAGTGCAGAGACAATATTAAATATAAAATAACCACACTTGTAAAAATATGCAAAACAGATCACATCCATTATATAAAATTTACTATTCACACTTTCACATCTTAGCTGAGGTAGATATTACTAAGGACTTCCAACTTGGAATGTCTCATGCATAAATTACGATGAACAGCAATATGACATTATGTTCAACTGCACACATGCATAATGCATAATATACTTCAGTGTATACCTCATCATGTGTAATTCCAGTGACAAAGCAAAATGCTGTATATCGTCTGTATACAACTTTCAGTCCACGGTAATCAAAAAAGTTGCACTGAAACAACAAACAACAATTCTTCTATAGAGGAAAAATTTCTGGGGATGGGCTATCCTCCCAAGACTGCTTCACTGCTAAGAAG